>Ga0209514_10000093_pt1 | contig 195018 bp, 177 predicted proteins | sample Subgrocontami58m_FD_187452 | JGI IMG/M metagenome (GOLD analysis project Ga0209514, IMG submission 187452) | Subsurface groundwater microbial communities from S. Glens Falls, New York, USA - GMW37 contaminated, 5.8 m (SPAdes) (version 3) | ecosystem: Environmental > Aquatic > Deep subsurface...
GGTGGCGCCGCCCACGTAGATGTTGCCTGACGCATCCAGCGCGACGGCGTAGCCGAAGTCCTCTGAACTGGTGCCGAACTCCGTCGTCCACACCACGTTGCCGGAGGCGTCGTACTTGCGTAGGAACGCATCATCTCCGCCCAAACCAACCTGTCCTGGGAGGAAGGCCGTCGTGCCCGCGATATACACGCCGCCCACGGTGTCCACGGCCACGCCGTAGGCCACGTCTGCTCCGCTGCCGCCGAACTGGCGGGCCCACAACTCGTTACCGGATGCGTCGTACTTGCGAATGAAAACGTCGGAGAAGCCTACTGTGGTGCTACTGCTGGTCTCACCTACGACGTAGATATTGGTTGACGTATCAACGGCAACGCCCCAGGCAGTGTCCCAGCCGCCGCTGCCGAACTGCCTTGTCCACACCTCAGCGCCCGTAGCGCTCGTCTTGCTGAGGAAAGCGTCGCCGCCGCCGGAGCTGGACTGGGAAGGGAACGCGCCGCTGGTGTAGCCACCGACATAGGTATTGGCCGAGCCATCAATAGCCACGGCTTTCCCCCCGCTCCCCTGGGCGGTACTGAACTGGCGTGCCCACACGAGGCCGGCGGGGGTAGGCGTGGGGGTTGGCGTCGGCGCAGGGGTGGCCGTAGCGGTGGGCGTAAAAGTGGACGTAGTTGCAGGTGGCGGCGGTGGAGGCGGAGGCGGCACAGGCGTTGACGTCGGCGCAGGGGGAGGCGGTACGGGCGTTGGCGTCCGTGTCGGAGTCGTAGTGGGCGTAGGAGTAGGCGTAAAGATGGGTGTTGAGGTCGGCGTCGGCACGTGTGTGGCCGTGGCGGTAGGCGTCGGCACGTGTGTGGCCGTGGCCGTCGGCGTTGGTACGTGTGTTGGCGTGGCGGTAGGCGTAGGCACGGGAGTCGGAGTTGGAGTAGGTGTCCATGTGGGTGCAGGAGTCGGCGTGAACGTAGGCGCTGGCGTAGGGGTAGGAGTGGGTGTCCAGGTCGGAACGGGCGTCCACGTAGGCACAGGCGTGGGCGTGGGTAGCGCAGGCGTAGGCGTGTCAGTCGGGGAAGCTGTAGGAGAAGGCGTTACGGAAGATTCAGGCACCGGGGTTGGTGATACTTCGGCGGGGGAGATAGGAGTCGGCGTAGGAACGCAAGCAACGGCTATCAGGAAGATTGCCACTAGCGCTGCCGTGACAGCATTGCGTCTCATCGTGCCCTCCCAAAAGCAGGTCCCACAAGGCTCATCCTACACTGATTGTGGGAAGAAGTTAATGGATTTTTCTGAAAGTGCGTCGTTGTAGTTGCCCACCATCTAGCGCACCCGTTCTAAATGACGTATACTACCCGTCGTACAGCACCTGAGAGGACAGCAAGCCATGACGACAGAGCGGGAAAAGGCACTTGGGCTAGCCATCAGCCAGATTGAGAAGGATTTCGGCAAGGGCGCTATCATGCGCCTGGGAGAGGCCGGGGCCAAGCTATCGGTCAGCGCCATCCCCACCGGGTCCTTGGCCTTAGACATTGCCTTGGGCATCGGCGGCATCCCACGAGGGCGCGTCGTGGAGGTCTTCGGGGCGGAATCTTCGGGGAAATCAACGGTGGCTTTCCATGTGGTGGCCCAGGCTCAGAAGTTGGGGGGCGTTGCGGCATACATTGACGCCGAGCACGCCCTGGACCCCAGCTATACCGCGCGCTGCGGCGTCAACATCGCTGAGATGCTGATTTCCCAGCCGGACAGCGCCGAGCAAGCCCTGGAAATCGTGGAGTACCTGGTACGCAGCGGCGGCGTGGACGTTGTGGTCATTGACAGCGTCGCGGCGCTCGTGCCCCGCGCCGAACTGGAGGGGGACATGGGCGACCCGCAGATGGGCCTGCAAGCGCGTCTCATGTCCCAGGCGTTGCGTAAACTCACCGTCGCTATTGGGCGTTCCAATACCGCGGTCATCTTCATCAATCAGCTTCGCGAAAAGGTGGGCGTCACCTTCGGCAATCCAGAGGTGACGCCCGGCGGACGCGCCCTCAAGTTCTATAGCTCGGTGCGCATAGACCTGCGCCGCATAGACGGCATCAAGCGGGGGAACGAAGTCATTGGCAACCGGGTGCGCGCCCGAATCGTTAAGAACAAGGTCGCAGCGCCCTTCCGCACGGCGGAGTTTGAGATCCTGTTCAACCAGGGCATCAGCCCTGAGAGCGACCTGGTGGACCTTGGGGCCACCTACGGCATCCTCACCAAGAGCGGCTCCTTCTACTCCTACGGCGAGACCCGCTTGGGCCAGGGCAGGGAGCAGGCCAAGGAGTACCTGCGCCAGCATGTGGACACCGCCAAGGCTGTGGAAGAGCGCATCCGCAACGCGGCGAAGATGGCCGGTGCTCCCCTGACGCCAGCGCCCGTGACAGCCGACGGCGAAGACAAGGACGAAGAGGAGCTTGACGCCTAGAGCGTCAGGTACCATGAGCATGGCCAAGAAGCCAGCCAGAGTTTCCAGCGAAGCAGCCCTGAAAGCGACCGGCAAGACCTGGGAGCAGTGGCTGCGAATCCTGGACGATGCCCGCGCCCAGGACTGGCCTCATAAGCAGGTCGTAGCCTACCTGGGGGAACGCCACGGCCTTAGCCCCTGGTGGCAGCAGGCCGTGGCCGTGGAGTATGAACGGGCGCGCGGCACGCGCGTGACGGGGCGGAGTGCCGACGTCGGTTATGAGATCGGCGTCCAGATCACATTGCCCTTCCCAGCGGAGCGGCTTTGGGCCTTGCTCCTGTCCCGCGAAGGCTTGCGTCTCTGGCTAGGCGATCTGGACGTCCTTCCCTTGCATGAGGGTTCGGTTTACCAGACCCGGGACGGCGTTCGGGGAGATATGCGTACGGTACAGCCTGGCTACCGCCTCCGCCTCACCTGGCAGCCTGAAGACTGGTCAACTCCGTCCACACTCCAGGTCACCGTCGTCCCTCGGGGCGAAAAGGCGGCCCTCCACTGGCATCAGGAACGCCTTAGCGGTGAGGCCCAACGGGAGGCCATGCGCGCCCGTTGGCGTCGGGTCACGGGAGCGCTGGCGACGCTGCTGGAGGCCACCGGAACTCCTGCCTACGCTGCGCCATGCGTGAAGCGGGCGGCGTCATGACCGAGGAGCCGTCCCGTCCCGACAAAGCCGACGTTGAGCGTGCCTACCAGTTCGCCCTGCGCCTCTTGGCCTACCGCGCCCGCAGCCGTAGGGAGCTTGCCCAGCGCCTCAGTGCACGCTTTCCCCAGGAGGCAATCGCCTCTGCGCTTTCCTTGCTGGAGGAGCACGGCTATCTGAACGACGCCGCCTTTGCCCAGGAGTGGCGTCGCAGCCGGGAGGCCCACCGCCCGCGCAGCGCGTCCCTGGTGCGCCGCGAGCTTGCCCAGCACGGCGTTCCAAGTGAAGTGGCCCAGGCAGCGGTGGAAGGCATGGACGACATAGAAAACGCCTACCGCGCCGCCCAGCATCATGCAAAGGCGCTTGCTAAGCTGGACTACGTTACGTTCGCCCGCAGGCTGACGGCGTACCTGCTGCGGCGTGGTTTTCCCTCGGACGTGGTGCGCCGCACGGTGCTGCGCGTGTGGGAGGGACGAGGCAACGTAGGTACGTAGGGGCGACGCATGCGTCGCCCCTACGTACCTACGGCAGCCGTATGGTTGCGCCCTCGCGTTTCACCAGCCCGTCCCGCTCTAGGCCCTGCACTAGCCCTTCCAGCCAGGGCAGCTCTGCTTCGCCGAAGCCGTCTCGGATAGTCTCCCCCAGCGCCATCAACTGGAGCCCGTTGTTGTCCGTCACACGTCGCAGCGCCTCTACAATGCGCCCCCGGTAGTACCGCGACGAGCCTTTGAAGGGTGGCTGCGTTCGGTAGGCAGCCACCCGCTCTGCCAATGCCTTGGCTGGCGGCGAGACCTCTGCGAGTGACAAGCTACTTGCCCAAACGCACCACGGTTGCACTGGGCAGAGCAGGCAGCGGGGCTGCCGGGTGCTGCACAGCATGGAACCGATGTCCATGAGCGCCTGGCTCCATTCCGATGCGTACCCAATGGGCAGCCCGCCGGCTGCGGCTTTGTCCAGCGCCTTGGGCGCAGGGCGGGCCTCGCCCAGCAGCGCCCGTCCCAGCACGCGGCGCACGTTGGTATCCACGACGGGCGTCTGCCGTCCGAAGGCGAAGCACGCTACGGCAGCGGCGGTGTACGGCCCCAGACCCTTGAGCTGTTGCAGCGAGGCCACGTCTTGCGGCAACCGGCCGCCATAGCATTCCACCACCTGCCGTGCAATGCCGTGCAAGCGCACCGCCCGCAGGTTGTAGCCCAGGGGCGACCAGACTCGGATGACCTCTGCGACGGGCGCGACGGCCAGCGTGGAGAAATCCGGGAAGCGTTCCAGGAACTGAACGTACTTTGGGATAACCCGATCCACCTGTGTCTGTTGCAGCATGACCTCGGAGACCAGGATGGCGTAGGGGTCGCGGGTCTTGCGCCAGGGCAGGTCCCGCCGGTGCTCTTCGTACCAGTGAAGCACGGCGCTTTGGATAGGGCCGAGCGTCTCGCTTTGTGGCGGCATGGGGGTATTGTAGCAGGGCCGGTCAGGGCTGAGGTGGCCTTGCTACGGCCACTGCTCCCCGTTGTAGGCCATGTCCCAGAACAACACCTCGTAGCGCAGGGCAGAGCGGAAGACCTGGCGCGCCTTGGCCTGGCCCTGGGGCGGGATGTCGTCTACGATGCGACGCATGGAGGCCACGAAATCGCCTAGCTCTTTGGCGGCGTGAATGTCTATCCACTCCTGGTACATCTTGTGCCGGGGCCGCGCTCCGGCCTTTGACAGGCGCGTCGCCCAGTCGTAGTACGTCCATTCCGTCACCAGCAGCGCCGTGGCGATGTCCTCAAAGGAGCCGTCGTAGGCGGTGGCCAGCAGAAAGTTGGCCATGTGCAGGCCCGTGGGCAATGGTTCGGCGTTGTGGTACTCCTCCGGCGGCACGCCCAGATCTCGGAATGCCCGGAAGAACAGGTCGCTCTCTGCGTTGAGGATGGTGTGCAGGAAGGGGGAGAAGGGTTGCGCCGCCTCCAGAGACGGGGCTTTGGCTATCGCCTGGCCCAGTACCTTTGCCAGCGTCCCCAGGAACAGGTAGTCCTGTAGAAAGTAGCGCTTGAACTTGTCCAGAGGCAGCGAGCCGTCCCCCATCTCCCGCACAAAAGAGTGGGTGACCATGCGTTCCCAGAGCTGATGGTTGGCTTGGCGGAGGTCGCCGGAAAAGGACATTGCGTTGCTCCTTGGTGGGCTAGCTTGAGACTCTGCCGTCACCGCATCCTGAAGGGTGCGGCTTGATGCCCTGCCTTCAGGAGGGGGTGAAGAAGGCCATTTTGAGCAAATTTCTTACCCGCTTGCGGGCGTTACTGAGAACACCTTCACTTGATGGTTGCCGGGGTCCGCCACGTAAACGCGGCCGTCGGCGGTCACGGCGATGCCTGCCGGGGCCAGCAACTGCCCCGGCGAGATGCCGCCCGAGCCTACCATTGCAAGGAAACCGCCGTTTGCGTCCAGCAATTGTACCCGGTGATTGCCTGCATCGGTGATGTAGATACGTCCCTGGCTGTCCACCGCCAGGGCCACCGGGTCCTGGAATTGCCCGGCACCTCCGCCCTTTTCGCCCCACGCCGTCAAGAACTTGCCCTGGCTGTCAAACTTTTGGACTCGGTTGTTGTTTCTATCCACGACGTACACGTTGCCGGCGGTGTCCACGGCAATGCCGGAGGGCCGGTCAAACTGGCCGCTGTTCTTGCCTCTGCTCCCCCAGGTCCTGACGAACTTCCCGTTGGCGTCAAAGACCTGCACGCGGTGATTGCTGCTGTCGGTCACGTACACCTGACCCGATGGGCCTATCGCGATGTCCACCGGCGTGGCGAACCGGCCGTTCTCCGCGCCAAACTCCCCCCATTGCGCTGTGTACTTGCCCGTGGCGTCCAGCTTTTGCACGCGGTTGTTGCTGGAGTCCACAATGTACAGATTGCCCTGTGCGTCCAGTGCCATACCCTGAGGAAGCTGAAACTGGCCGTCGCCTTTGCCCTGGCTGCCCCAACCGGCAAGCGGCTGGCTCTCCTTGTCATACACGCCAATGGTGTTCAACAGAAAGTCGGATATGAGCACCCTGCCGTCTTTTGCCACGACGACGCCCCAGGGCCCGGAGAGGCGTGCGCTGGGGAAGGTGCGCAGGTATTCGCCGTTCTGCGTGAAGGACTGAACACGTGGCAAACCGCTCTCCGTCACAAACACGGTCCCCTTGTCATTGAGTGCAACGCCCCAGGGCGAGCTGAACTGCCCGTCTCCTGTTCCAAAGCCACCCCAGCTCGCGAGGTAGCGGCCGGAAGGATCAAACTGCTGAATGCGGTTGTTGCCGCTGTCCACAACATAGAGATTGCCTGCTGCATCCAGAGTGATGGACAGGGGGCTTTGCATGGCGCCGGTGTCGCTGCCCTGTTTGCCAATGGTGGAAAGGTACTCGCCCCGAGAGCCGAACACTGCCACCCGATGGTTGCCGGTGTCGGTGACGTAGATGTTGCCGGTGCGCGTCAGGGCGATGCCCGTGGGCTGGGTGAACAGGCCAGGCTCCCGGCCCTGTGTCCCCCAGGTGTCCACGAACTTGCCGCCGGGGTCTAACACCTGGATGCGGTTGTTGCCTGTGTCCGCAACGTACACCTTGCCGAAGGCGTCTACGGCCACGCCGCTGGGGTTGCGGAACTGGCCGTTGTCGCTGCCCAGCGCGCCCCAGGCCGCCAGAAAGAACCCATCGCTGCGGAACTTCTGGATGCGGTTGTTGCCGCTGTCCGCCACGTAGACGTTGCCTGCAAGGTCCGTGGCAATGCCCGCGGGCGCTTTGAACTGGCCCGGCCCTGCCCCTGTCTCGCCCCAGTACCACGTCAACACGTCGTTGCCGTCGTATACCAGCACCATGTCCAGGAGGCGGTCCACCACGTACACCTGGTCGTTCAGCCCCACGGCGACGCCCGCCATTGCGCTGCTGCGTCCCTCAACGGTAGGTGCGCCCCAGATAGTGAGCAGGGTAAACTGCGGGACGAGAGACGCCGTGCCGCTGGGGGAGGGGGAGCGGGTGACTGTGGCGGTGGCGCTTGCCGCCGGCGTGCCGCTGAGCGTTGCCGTTGCCGTTGGCGTGAGCCGGGGCAAGGTGGAGGTAAGGGTCAGGTCTTCCGGCGAGGACGCCGGGCCGAGGCTGCGGAGCTGCCACAGGGCGAAGAGCAACAGCGCGGCGGCGATGCCGGCGGCGGACATGGTCCCACCGCGCCGGAGCCACGCGGGGATTCCAAACCGAGATGCGCGGCGTAGTTCAGGCAAGGGAGCCTCACACTAATGAGTGCGTTAGTAAGCGGACTATGGCCCTTTTGGTCAACACCGCAGCCTGAAGACTGCGTCTTGAAGCCGCACCGTTCACGGTGCGGTACAGTTTGTCCATTTACAAATGACCTTCTTAGTAACAGGGGGTAGGATTGATGCCAGGCCGTGCCTCACCTGTAGGGGCTACGCCATGCTGCGATTGCTGCGCCCCTACGCTTTCAGATCGCTATCCCCCCGTCCACGCCGATGACCTGGCCGGTGACGTAGCTTGCGTCCGGACCGGCAAGGAACGCCACGACGCCCGCCACGTCCTCTGCGGTGCCGAAGCGGTCCATGGCGATGCGGGACTTTGCCATCGCCTTGGCCTCATCGGTCATTCTCGTCACCATATCCGTGTCTATGAAGCCCGGGGCCAGGGCATTAACGGTGATGTTGCGGGAGGCAAGCTCCTTGGCCAGGGTTTTGGTCAGGCCGATAAGCCCCGCCTTGGATGCAGAATAGTTGACCTGACCAGGGTTGCCACTGACGCCGACCACGGACGCCATGTTGATGATGCGCCCCCACCGCCGGCGCACCATGCCGCGCGCCGCCGCCTTGGAGCAGAGGAACGCCCCCTTGAGGTTGATGGTCAGCACTCTGTCCCAGTCCTCTTCGGACATACGGAGGATGAGGCCGTCCCTGGTAATGCCAGCGTTGTTCATCAGAATGTCCACGCCGCCCCAGGCCCTCTCTACCTCCTGGAACATGGCTTCCACTTCTGAGGCCTTGGAGATGTCGGCTTTCACCAGCATGGCCTCAGTGCCGAGGGCGCGTATGGCCTGGACAACGGCTTCGCCGGCGTCCAGGTTCGCAACGTCGTTCACGCAGACCTTTGCGCCTCCCTGGGCCAGGCGCAGCGCGATGGCAGCGCCAATACCGCGGGCCGCGCCAGTGACCAGGGCTACCTTGCCGTGTAGTGGCCCCTGTTGCATCATTTCTGTCCTCTCATCTGGTCTTGAATTGCCGCCAGCTCTTGCTTCATGGCTTCCACCAGGCCGAAGTCCACGGCCTTCCTTGCCGTGGCGACGCCGTTGGCAATGCTGGCCGCCCGGGAGCGCCCGTGGCCGATGATGGCGACGCCGTTGACGCCGAACAGCGGCCCGCCGCCGCCCAGCTCCACGGCGTTGGTCATAGCAGCAAGCTCGCTGCTCAGACGTTGCATGGCCTGCGGCGGCAGCGCCTTGCCCAGGCGGTCGGCGAGGCGTTTCGCCAGCGCCATGCCCAATCCCTCGGCGAACTTCAGCAGGACGTTGCCCGCAAAGCCGTCGCACACGATCACGTCGGCCTTATCGTGGAAGATGTCAATGCCTTCAATGTTGCCGACGAAGTTGAGGCTGCTTTGCTTGAAAAGCTGGTAGGCCTCTTTTGTTTGGCGGTTGCCTTTGCCCTCCTCCGACCCAACGCTGAGGATGCCGACACGAGGGTGCTGGACGCCCTGCACGCGCCTGGAAAAGGCAACGCCGATGGCGCCGAAGCCAAGGAGTTGGCTGGGGCGGCAGTCCACGTTGCTGCCCAGGTCCAGGATGATGGCGTTGGACAGGGGCGCAAGGAACGGCCCGCCGATGGCCGGGCGGTCAACGCCGTCCAACATGCCGAACACCAGGGCGGCGGTAGCCATGCCGGCGCCCGTTGAGCCCATGGACACCAGGGCCTGGGCGCGCCCCGCCTTTACCAGCTTGGCCGCCTCCATCACCGAGGCGCGGGGCTTCTCTCGCATGGCCTGCATCGGGGAATCCGTCTCCTCAATGACGCCCTGAGACGGGACGATGTGTACTTGCAACCCGTCCAGCGAGTGTTTCGCCATCTCAAGGCGCACCGGCCCTTCATCGCCCACCAGCAGCACGGCCACGCCCTGCTCCCGCGCGGCTTTGATGGCCCCGGGCACTGTCTCGGACGGCCCGAAGTCGCCGCCCATGGCGTCCAGGGCGACGGTGAAGGTGGGCTGCCCCGCGCCGGAATGCGGGCGCTGGGGTTGTTGGGGAGTTGCCATTGCTGGGAAACCTCCCTTGGTGGAATTAGGAAGCAAGGGTCACGGTGGCGTCCCCCGTGACAATGTCCTGGCCGTCTTGCTTGCGGCAGCCGATGGCGCATTGCACCGTCGTCTTGCCCGCCTCGGTAGTCACTTTGGTCACTTTGCCGTAGGTGGTGAGCTGGTCGCCGGGGTAGGCAGGGGCGCGGAACCGCACGCGCAGCTTCCCGCTTTCCAGCCAGGCATGGCCGAAGGCGTGGGTCATGATCTCGGAGACGAAGGCGTATCCCAACATGCCGTGGGCCACAATACGGCCAAAGGTTGATTTGGCCGCAAAGTCCGGGTCCAGGTGGACCGGGTTCACATCGCCGGAAGCGCTGGCGTAGGCGGCGATCTGCTCCAGCGTCACCACTTTGCCCAGGGAAGGCAGTTCCTGGCCCTCGGCCCACGTCATTGGGAACCCCCCGTTCCAGGAGTCATCATGGACGTCTTGCCTTCCATGACCACCTGTTGTCTCTGGTCAAGCAGTGTGAACTCAATGGTCCAGAACAGGCTGTCCCGCCGTTGGCTGCGCTGGGAGATGCGCCCCTTGCAGGACAACGTTGCGCCGGAGGCCACTGCCTGCCGGCTCTCTGTTTCCTGGGAAAGGTGTACCGTCCCGGGCGGCAAGCCTGTAAGCTCCAGGAGGGCACGCATGGCCCATGCCGCCAGCGCCGTGGGAGGCACAAGGCGTTCCGTGTTGTACAGGCGCGATGCTTCTCCCACTGCGTCCATGTACCTCTGGACCGTCGCCTGGTCTGTAGTAAGGGGTACCGGGCCCAACTCCTGGCCGGCGATTATGCCTGCTGTCATGCCGAATGCGCCTTTGCTTGTTTAAGCCAACGTCGGATTATAGCCGTCTGCCAAGGGCGGGTTCAAGGAGCGCGAAGCCGCCGCTGCAAATGCCTGGCTTTTGGACAGGGCTGCCACAGCAGGGGGGGCCATCCGAAGCGCTCCGGTAAGCCTTTCCGGGCGATGAGGGCCGCATCCCTAAGCTTCCGGCAACCGTCTGCGCCCCAACCAGATGATGCGCCCCAGTGCCTTGCGCAGCAAGGCCAGCCGCACTTGCCGCCATGCCTTGCCCACTTCCTGTTCTTGTTCCAGCGTCATGTTTTTCTGGCCGTAGGTCCCGGCGCTGTAGGCTCTCACCACGACGGCAACGGCTGGCAGCATGTCCGGCTCCGCCCGCCCGAGACGCCCGCCAAACTCCAGGGCTGTCTGCCCTTGTACGGGACCCACTCCGGCGAAGTCGGCAAGCCTTGCGAGCTTGCCATAGACTTCCACGGCCCGGCGCGGCGTGCCCAGCAGCCAGCGCATCCCCCAGCGCAGGAGCAGCACAACGGCGGCAAGGACCGCTGCCAGGATAAGCCACCCCCGGCTGGGCAGCCCCAGTTTGAAGCCGCCCTGATCGGCGTCATTACCTTCGTTGACAAGGCCAACCGGCGGCAGGAAGCCTTCGTCGCCCTCAAGATCTGTGGCATCAGGCCCCAGCGGGAACTCCAGCACATCGGCTGCGGCGAGCATTGCGTCGGTGGGGGAGTCTAAACCAGGCGTCGGTTCAAAGTCCACCCAGCCATAGGTGGGAAAGTAGACCTCAGCCCAGCCGTGGGCGTTCAGGTCGCGCTCCAGTACCGTACCGTCGGAAGCTTGCTCTCCGTACAGGTAGCCGACCGATAGGCGGGCCGGCACACCCGCCGCCCGCAGCAGCACCGCCATAGCAGAGCCGAAGTATTCGCTATAGCCGGACTTGGCGATGAATAAGAAGTGGTCCACGCCGTCGCTGTTGTAACCCGGCGGCGGGATGTTCTGGCTATAGGGGATGGTCTTAAGATAAGCGCGAACGGCCAGGGCCTTCTCGTATGGCGTCGCAGCGCCGGCGGTGAGGGCGTCCGCCAGGTCGCGCACCCGCCGGGGCAAGGCGTCCGGTAACTGCAAGTACATCTCTTTTACCCACATGGGGTAGTCCTCGCCTGCCGCCCGCAGCTCTTCTGGTTTTGCTATGGACACAGACGTGCGGACGATGTAGCTATCATTGGTGGCGAGGCGAGACGGACTCTGTATGGAGAGCGCTTCTGCCCCGGGGAGGAGCTTTTGGCGGACGGATGCGACTGTGGCCTTGCCGTTGCCGTCGTGCAGGATGGAGACAAGCTCAAAGCCTGCCGGGATGGCCTGGATAAGCTGGATGTCGGTCGGACCTTTGGAGACCCCCACCGGCGTGGAAAGCTCGGGACCAGGCGGCGGGACCAGCCCCCGTAGTTTGACCGCAATCGCTTGTACCTCTTCCGGCAGCTTCCCTTGCTGGGGAGCGTCTCCCAGCGCGATGGCGTATGCCGGCGGCACCGGGACCTCCGCCAGCAATCGCCTATCCGATTCTTCCACCAGTCCGCCTACGGGTAACTGGAGCGCGCCGTACTGGAGGGTGATCTTCTGGACTACGGGCTGGCGTTCTTTGTACAGCGCCTGGGGGGTTTCGCCGTACTGCCAGTCCACGGGTACGAGCTGGGTTTTGCCCGCGGACCATCCTTGCGAGACGTAGGTAGGGTAGCTGCGCACGTGGAAGTAGGTGGGATAGGAGGAGTCGGCCACGAACATCACCTGCTCGCCCAGCATGATTGCGCCCTGGAAGGCAAGGGTGTCGTCAAACAGGCGGTAGGGCAAGGGCTTCTTGGTGGACACGCCGGCGAAGAGGCGGCTCAGATCCCCTGCCAGGTGCTGCTGCGGCCACTGAAGGAAGTCGTTGGCCCGCTTCAAGAAGACGGGACGCGCAAAGCTCCCCGGCAGCGTCGCGGCGATAATCAGGGCTGCTAGACCGAACAGCAGGGCGTCGCTCATGCTGAAAGCTGCCAAGGACATGGAGTTGTCAATACGCCGGCGCTCCCACGACGTGCGCCTATCCAGAAACCCTGCCCACGCCAGGGTCAGCATGGCAAGGATGACGTACCAGTAAAAGTAATACCAGAAGCGGTCGGGCAAAAAGCTCAGGTTGGAGAGCAGGGCCAGGCCGGCCACCACCACCGGCAGCCATACATTGTCCTTGCGGAACATGAACCAGCCCGCAGCGTAGCCTACCAGCCATGTGAGCACCACCAGGGCCGCCGCAAAGGGTACCGCATCGGTGCTGATGCCGCCGGAGCCGGCGGCCCTGAGCCACAGGCCCAAGTGCTCGCCCAACAGATGGATCCCGGTAAGCCCGAAGGGAAAGTGCAGAAATTGAATGAACATCCATACCAGGGTAAGCAGCCACAGCGTAAAGCCCACGCTTTGCAGCACCAGCACGTTGATGCGTTGCTTGGCCAGGACTACGCCGGCGGCATAGCCGATGAATGCTGCAAGGTACAACGGCGGGGTGTCCGTCCAGTGGGCCGCTTCCACCGACCACGCCACGGTCATGACCACGCTTAGCATGAGGGCGAAGGTTACCCAATGGAAGCTGGGCAGAAAGGGGCGCAGGGCTGCCTGCCGGCGCTGTTGCGCGGGCGTGAGCGTGTTGCCACGAGCAGCCTCCCCGAGCAAGCGTCTTACGGAGGTGGCCGGGCTGGTCATGGCCTGCCTCCCGTGCCGGCAGGTTGCCCTGCGTCCCACTGGGACGTTACCGGATGGTCAAAGGCGACAGCCAGGTTCTCACCCCTGCCGACTACATAGGGGGTGACGCCCAGAGAACGCAGCGGGCCGGCCAGTCCCGCAGCGCTCCGGCCCCCATAGCCTGCGGCATCCACCAGGACCACGGCGGCGCGCACGCCCCGGTGCGTCAGGACGCCCATGCCGTCCAGCCACGCCGGGTCTGCGGAAGCCGTCACCAGCACCAGGGTGGTGTCGCGGCCCAGCCACTGGTCCAAGCGAGGCAACACCTGGGCCAGGGGCGTCTCACCATCGGCTCTGGCCTGGGCCAGAAGGTCAAGGATGCGGCCATCCTGCACGGCGCTGCGCGTCGGCGGAAGCGTCAGAAAGTCCTTGTTGGTGGCGGCAAAGCCAACGGGTAGGCCCCGGCTGGTGAAATAGTGGGCCAGGGAGGCCGCCGCCGTCACCGCAAGCTCCTCGGTGGAGTCGTCGTCCACGGCGGTATGGGACGCCGCCGCCATGTCCAGCACCACCCAGACGTCGCTGGTAAGGCCCACGTCAAACTCCTTCACCATCAGCCGTCCTATGCGAGCAGTGGAAGCCCAGTGGATGCGGGTCAGCGGGTCGCCGGGCACGTATTCCCTGATGGAAGAGACGTGGGGCGAGACCTGGTGGTAGCGCAGACGCAGTTGTCCTTCCCCCGCCAGGTCAGAAGAGGGGATGAAGAAGCGGGGAATGGGCACGACGGATGGCAGCACCACCACCTGCTCCTGGCCGAAGGAGAATCGTTCCAGGCGGAAGATGCCGAAGGGGTCTCCTGTGGCGATGCGCAAAGGGCCAAGGGTATACACGCCGCGCCTGCGGGCAACGGTGCGGGTACGCCATGAGCGGAACTCCCTGGGAGAGAGACCGACGACGTGGCCCGTGTTGTGGCCCGGGATGTCCGTCAAGTCCGTTATCTCCAGCCACGGCTTGGGCAACACGGAGGAGTTGTGTACCGTGATGCGCTCCTCCACCAACTCACCCACGTGGACGCGCGGCGTGCGGCGTTCCAGGCTCGTCTCCAGCCAGCGCAGGTTCAGCCACGACCACAGGTAGCTGCCTGCTACCGTCAATGCCAGGAGGTAGAAGAGGCGCAGAAGCAGGGCAAAGCCGGTGATGAGGGCGAAGGCCAGCACCACCAGCGTCAGAAGCAGAACGAGTATGGATCGTTTATTCACTGGCTACGCAATCAGTTAGGCGCAATCTGGCAGGCATCCTCTAATCCTGAAGAAGTCCCGTCACAATCGGCACGACGGGTGAATCCAGGACGCTACGCCCATGTTGACCTATGTACCAAAAGTTGTCTCAAAACAGTTTTCGTACTCCCGTCTGAAGGTGGGGTATCAAGCCGCACCCTTTAGGGTGCGGTACTGATAACCTATGTGTTAAGAGCCTCCCACTCGCTCCATTGGAGCGAGTGGGAGGCTCTGGGAAACGTCATCCTATCTCCCAGCCCTTACACCGGGCACGGCGATTTCCTCTGCAAGCTGGCGCACCACACGCAGGCCGTCCGCACCCTGCATCCGGGCCGAGGCGTTCAGCACCAGCCGGTGGGCAAACACCGGCCCCGCAAGCTCCTTCACGTCGTCGGGCAGCACGTAGTCACGGCCCTGCAAGAAGGCGCGGGCCTGGCCTGCCCGTTGCAGCGCCAGGGACGCCCGGGGCGACGCGCCCAAGGCGATGTCTTTGTGCCGCCGGGACGCCTCCGCCAGAGTCACGATGTACTGCTTGACCAGTGGGTCAACGTACACGCGCCGGACGTCATCTTGCAACTGCGTCACCTCGGCTGGTGTCGTCGCAGCCTGAAGGGTGTCAAAGGGGGGGGTGGTCTGCTGGGAGTTCAGGATGGCTATCTCCTCCGCAGCGGATGGGTAGCCGAGGCGGATGCGCAGCAGAAAGCGGTCAAGCTGGGCCTCGGGCAAAGGGAACGTTCCTTCGTACTCCACCGGGTTCTGCGTCGCCATGACCATGAAAGGCGATGGCAGCCGGCGGGTCACGCCCTCCACCGTTACCTGGCGCTCCTCCATAGCCTCCAGCAGCGCGGACTGGGTCTTCGGCGTGGCGCGGTTGATCTCGTCGGCCAGCACGATCTGGGAGTGCACCGGGCCGGGCCGGAACTGGAACTCGCCGGTCTTCTGGTTGTAGATGGACGCGCCGGTGATGTCGCTGGGCAGCAGGTCGGGGGTGAACTGGATGCGGCTGAAGGAGCATCCGGTGGAGCGGGCCAGGCACTTGGCCAGCATGGTCTTGCCCACGCCGGGCACGTCCTCTATCAGAGCGTGCCCCTGGCACAGCAGGGCGATGACGCCGAGGGACACCGCATCCTGTTTTCCCAAGATGACTTTACCCACGTTGTCCAGGATACGTTGGGCAATCTCTCTGCCCTGGGTTGCTGTCTGCATGGAAAACCCTTTCAGCCCGGGTCCGAATCACCAGGAATCCCAGTGTAACAGAGAAGACACGGCAATGGGTACGAAAGTCCTGTTTGCTTCAAGGGGCTGTACAGCCCCTTGAAGCCCGACCAGTAGGGACATCTAGCCGCACCCTTTAGGGTGCGGTGGCGTCCAAAGCAAACGGAACGGGTGTGAAATTCCGCTAAAGCCAGGGTACAAGGGGGGCTGCCCCTTGACCAGGCGTCACCGCCGACACATAATCGCTGCCAGCTTGCCGAAGCCAACGCGGGAGGGAGCGCAGTGTCCAAGCTGCTCCAAGGGGTGCTTTGGGCGTTGATGGGCGCGGCCATCTCCGGCGGCGTCTTTATCCTGCTTCACCAGCCGCAACGCGCCGACATTACCATCCTCTTGCCAACGCCCACGGTGGCGGGCCCCGCCACCGTGTACGTCACCGGCGCGGTAGCCAGCCCCGGCCTGTATACCCTGCCGCCGGGCAGCCGCGTGGACGACGCTCTCTCCGCTGCGGGCGGAGCGCTCCCCGACGCCGATCTTGCCCAGGTGAACCTTGCCCGCCTGGTGCGCGACGGCGAACAGGTCCATGTGCTCACCCAAGGCCAGCCTGCTCTGCCTTCTGCCTCCACAGCGGTGCCAGCAACAGGGGCTTTGGTCAATCTCAGCACCGCAGGACTGGATGAGCTTATGACGCTGCCGGGCATCGGCCAGGTGAAGGCCCAGGCCATCCTGGACTACCGGCAGCAGAACGGCCCCTTCCAGCGAATAGACGACCTGCTGCGTGTCCCCGGCATAGGCCCAACCACGCTCCAACAGATCCAGGGCCTGGTCACTTTGGGAGGCTAGGATGCGCCTGACGTTGCTGTGCGCCGCTTGGGTGGCGGGCCTCGCCGCTGGGCTGGCCTGGGGCATACCCGCAGCCGCAGTGGCCCTGTTCCTGGCGGCATCCGTTTGTCTGGCGGCCCTGTCGCGGTGGAACCGGTGGCCTCTCCTGCTGCCCTTCACCCTGGCCTTGTTGCTCCTCGGCGTTCTCCGTGGAACACAAGCGTCCCACTGGCCGGATAGTCTTTCCCCGTGGATAGGCGCAGGCAACGTGCAGGTGGAAGGCGTCATCGCCAGCGACCCTGAGCCGCGAGGCACAGCGCTGCGCTTCCGTGTAGAAGCCCGTCGCATTTCAGATGCAAACGGCAGGCATAAGGTTTCCGGCGACATCCTGGTGACCGCCATCCCGCCATTGGAGCAAGCTGGGTCACGGGACGGCCCATTGTTGCAGTACGGCGACCTCGTGCTCCTGGAGGGGGTGCGCAAAGGACCTGAGACGGCGAGCCTGGACTACCGCGAGCGTCTGGCGCGCCAGGGCATCCAGGCGCTCATGGACCGGCCTGTGGTGAAGGTGGAGGGAGAAGGACAGGGTTGGCCTCATTACGCCCTGGCCTACCGGGTGCGCCACACGCTGGCGGATGCACTGGGCCGCGTTGTGCCGGAGCCGCAGGCATCCATAGCGCAGGCCATCCTGTTCGGCCTGCGGCGGGACATCCCAGCGGACGTAAACCAGGCGTTCCAGGACACCGGGACGACGCACCTCCTGGCTGTGTCCGGCATGAACATGATGATGGTGCTGGGCATGGCCCTGCCCGTCGGCGCGTGGTTCTTCGGCAGGCGGCGCAACCTGTACCTGCTGATGCCCGTTGCCTTGCTCTGGGCCTACGCTTTCCTGTGCGGCTTCTCCCCGTCGGTGCTGCGGGCGGTCATCATGGCCTCGGTGTACCTTGCCGCCAAAGCCACGAGCAGGCCTTACGCACCCTTGCCCAGCGTCAGCCTCACCGCCGCACTCATGACCGCGCAGTCGCCCGCCATCATCTACGACCTGTCCTTCCAACTCAGCTTTGCCTCGGTCATGGGCATCCTGTTCCTGTGGGAGCCGCTGAGCCGGTTTCTGGAACGCGTGCTGGAACGGCCAGCACAGGTCAGCCGCTGGCCGGAGGGTGTGCGGCGCTTGCTGGTGGACAGCGTTGCGGTGAGCGCGGCGGCGGCGATAGCCACTGCGCCAATCCTGGCCTTCGCCTTCCAACGAGTGTCACTGCTCTCCGTGCCCGCCACGCTGCTGGCTATCCCGGTTATTCCCTTCATCATGGGGGCCACCTTCGCCGCGTCGGTGGCTTCGCTCATCGCCCACTCGTTCGGCCAGTTCGTGGGGTGGTCCGTGTGGCTGCCGGTGTCCTACCTGCTGGCCGTCGTGGAGGGCATGGCGAAGCTGCCTTTTGGCCTGCTCCACATGGGGCAGATAGCGGGACTCCTGGTGTGGGTCAGCTACAGCAGCATCGGCCTGGCGCTGATTCTGCTCTCCGTAGGCGGACGACGATGGCTCCGTGGCTGGCTGGCGAAACCACCGCCACCTAAAGAACCCGTCAACGCGAGGCAGGCCATGAGTGCTCCCCTGGCGATTGGACTGGCTGCACTGGCATCGGCGGCGGCCTTCGCCTGGGCCGCAGCGGCGTCACTGCCGGACGGCAAGCTGCACGTGACGGTGCTGGACGTGGGCCAGGGCGACGCCGTGCTGGTGCAGACACCGGACGGCCAGGAGGCGCTGGTGGACGGTGGCCCGGATCCGTCGTTGCTGGCCGCAAAGCTGGGACGGCGGCTGCCTTTCTGGGACCGCACACTGGAGCTGGTGGCTGTCTCTCACTACCACCAGGACCATCTGGCAGGCGTAGTGGAGGCCGTGGACCGGTATGACACCGCGGTTATCCTGGACAACCCTTACCGACCTGTGAATGCGCTATCGGCGGAGTGGCAGAGCGTTATCCAGAGCGAAGGGGCCAAGGTAGTGCAGGCCTCGCAAGGGCAGGAGGTCCGCCTTGGCCCAGAGGTGACGCTGGACGTGCTGGGGCCGCCGGCACCGCTGTGGGCCGGTACGGAGAGCGATATCAACAACAACTCCACAGTGCTGCGGCTGCGCTACCGGGACTTCTCCATGCTGCTGACCGGCGACCTGGCCCAGGAAGGAGAGTATGCCCTTGTTGTTCAGGGCGCGGAGCTTCACAGCACAGTGTTGAAGGTGGGACATCAGGGCAGCGCCACGTCCTCTAGCCAGCCCTTTGTGGATGCGGTGCGCCCGCCGCTGGCGGTCATTTCCGTAGGAGCGGGCAACTCTTACGGCCACCCGGCGGATGCGGCGCTGGCCCGCCTGCGGTCCCTCACCGGCGCGGGCGGCGTGCTGACAACAGCAGACCACGGCGACATTGAGCTGACCACGGACGGCCATACGCTGTGGGTGACGCTGGGGAGAAGATAGAGGACGCGGACATACGGACATACGGGCACGGGGCGGCGAGACGGGAAAGGGGTGTTTGATTGTCTCCCTGTAGACTGATTGTTTTTCTTTGCTTTTTTCTGGGCCAGCTTTCGTTGGGGGAATAGCCAGATTGGAAGGCTCTGATTGATATTTGGGCGGGTTCGGAAGCAAGCGGGCAAGGCAATGGGACTCCAGACTATGGGTAACAAAATAGGGTAGGAGGCAAAGGGTCTTCACACAAGAGGAAGATGGCAGGGAAGGTACCGTTCGCTTTTGTGCGATGACTCACAAGATGCCCCTATGCTTGGGCATCCTATGGTGACTGGCCATGACTTCGGGAAGAACTGCGCTGGCGCGCTCGCTCCACATTATGGGCTGACCGCACACCCAACGAGGCGTGGAACAACGTGACACCTTGTCGTTTCCGGCCTCTTGGGCGCAAAGGTGTGCCGAATCAAAAGGGACCCGTTGCTTGGGTGGGAGGGTGAATAAGGATCCATACCAGTCAGGCGAAGTCTCACACAAAGAGTCCCTTAGAGGTCTGTAAATGTTCCGCCAATCAAGCTATTACTAATGGGTGCGTAAGTAAGTGGACTGACCAGGCAACATCTAGCACAGATATGGAACACTAGGGAAGCTGCGGATCAGGTCGTTGGTCTTCTGCAAGTCCAGTTACTAACGACCGCCTTAGTAACATCTGGGGCAGGTGGGTGGAAGCGGTTGCTTTTGCCTTCTAGGGGACTTTCCGTGCAAGGTTGACTACTCGCCCAAGAACCCCAGCAGGGCCTCCTTGAACAAAGCGGGCTGGTCGCTATGGATGTTGTGGCGCGCGCCGGGGATGTCCACCAGCCGGCCCTTGGGCAGCGCTGCCACGATGCGCTGGGCCGCTTCTTCTGAGGCGACGCGGCTCTGCCGGCCGTGCAGGAACAGCGTGGGGCACTGCACCTGGGGCAACAAAGCCCATAGCTCGTCGGTGCGCTTGCGGAAGCCCTCTTCATCGCCGATGAACCACCACAGCTCCGGGTCCTGGCGCAACACCCAGCGGCCTGCCCAGTTCTTTTGCATGTCGTATTGGAAGCGGCGTAGTGCTACCTCTTCCGGCTCTGCGCTGTAGGTCTGCTTCAGCCATGCCTTCGCCTCGTCCTCCGTAGCGAACCCCATAGGGCGGCTGAAGCCCGGCAACAGGTACTGGCGGGCTGGCGCGACGTTGATGCCCGGGCCGCCGTCCACAAGGGCAAGGCGCGTCACCGCACGCGGCTGCGTTGCCGCCAGATGGATGCCGACCAACGCCCCCAGGGAGTGGCCCACCAGATGGAAGGTGCGCACGTTCAGGCCACGGGCCACCGCCAGTACGTCCGCAGCGAACTTGTCCAGTGTATAGCCATCCGTGGCGTGCCCGCTTTCCCCGTGGCCGCGCAGGTCAACGGCTACCACCCGGTAGCCGGCCGACGCCTCTTTCGCAAAGTCGTCCCAGGTGCGGGCGCTGTCGCTGAGGCCGTGCAGGAGGAATAGGTTTTGGGAAGGCCCTTCTCCCCAGTCCAAATAGTGTAACCGCAGGCCGTTGGCCTCAACGTGGTGGGACATAGGGCGCATTCTGTAGAGGCTGGAGGGGCTGGCGGCTTCCGTCATGGAGTCCTCTCTGCAAAGTCTGCCCGCTATTATGCCATACTCGCCTCAGGTTACGCTGTCCCTGCTTTGGGCCGTGCGGCTTGCTTCCATCGGGACCATCGCTGGCATATCTCACTACCCTGTCTTCCGGCCCGCTGCCGGAAGCGGCTGCGGAGCGGACGCTTTTGGCAGTCGGCTACAGCGGTTTGTCAGGCGTTAGAATCTCCTTCGCGCTTCTCAAACCACCGCCAATAAGCGCTTTCGACTTTTCTTGCAAGTTCAGCGACCACCGCCAAGCTGAAGTCCACATATGTGTCATCGACTCGTTTTTCATTTGACTGAACATCATCAACTATGCGCGACAGGGTCGCCTTGATCTGTGAAGGAAGGTCTCGATCCAGTTTGTGGATGTAACGATTCCTGAGTTCCCTTATGGCATCGAGCTTCTGCCAGAGATCCTTGCTGACCTCAAGTTCAAGACCACATGTTCTTGTCAGAAAGAGTATATAGCGATTGACGTAGGGGAGCTGTCTCTGCTCAAGCTCTGGGTCCGCCCCGAGCTCTGATGCGACTTCGTTGGCTACGTCACTGAGCAGGTTCTCAAGCAGTGCAAGACCGTGAGCAAGAACGGCACCTCTAAAGAATTCTGGAAAGTACTGTTGATCGGAAAGAAGACGTTCGTCTTTGTCCATTTCCATTGCCCAAGAGCCGTCTGTCTGCGCGGCTTGAAGGTCGGTCAGGTATCGAGCAATGAAACGCCGTGTAAACTCCCAGTGCCGTTGAAGACTGTTAAGGCGTGAGGCGAATTCGTAGAATTCCTGGGCAAACCGCCCGCTTGGCTGATATAGCCAATCAATTTCAAGTGCGTCATTGATGGGATCGTTCACCATGTAATCTTCGTCCTCCACGTCTAATAATGCTTAGATTGCCTCGCAGAACACTCCAAACATCATGCTAAGCACCGTACACCGCGTCTCCGAAACAAGAATCGGATCAGTCATGACCGCTAAGATATCGTCTTGTCGCGTTGAGATGCTTTTCGATAGGCCGTTGGCCTCAACGTGGTGGGACATGGGGCGCATTCTATAGGGGCTGGCAGCTTCCGTCATGGACTCCTCGTGTGCTCAGACTGCCCGATATTATGCCACAATCGCCTCAGGTTACGCTGTCGCAGCCTGAGACAGCCAGTGTCTTTCGGTTCTCCCAGCGCCCGCGCGAGGAACGTGTGTAGGGGCGCGGTTTTCGCGCCCACGCTCCCAGCGTCCGCTTTCTCGCTTTACAATAAGGTACAGGAACGTTATCCTATGAAGCATTGTTCATCTGACTGAACGTTCAGTCAGCGTCATCCCAAAGGTCCCCATGACCAGCTCGCTCCGCGAAGCCTATTCCGACGCCCGCCGCGCCCGCATTCTGGAGGCGGCTACCCACTGTTTTGCCCAGAACGGCTTTCACAAGACGACTGTCCACGACATCGCCAGCGAAGCGGGTATCAGCCAGGGGGCCATGTACCTGTACTTCCAAAGCAAAGACCAGGTTATTGAGTCCATGCTGGAGCAGGTGCGTCAGGGCTATGAAGACGTACTCAGCGCAGCCCGCCAGGAAGGCACGGCGCTCCAGACCATGCACCGCCTGGCCGACGCCTTCTTTTCTCCCCTTGCCAGCCCGGAGCACCAGCCCCTCCTGTGCCTGCGCGTGCAACTCTGGGCCGAAGCCCTCCGCAATCCCGGTTTGCGCACTGCGTATCTTGGGCTTATTGACAGCGCCCAGAAGCCCATTCGTGAGCTCCTCCACAGCGCCCAGCTTGCCGGCGAGATTGACCCGTCCCTTGACCCTGATGCCTTGTCCCGTGCCTTCATCGCTCTGTTCCAGGGGCTGATAGTCCAGATGGCCTTTGCCGTTGAAGGAGATGTCCCTAGCTACCTGCAAGTCGTCAAAGCGATGCTCAACGCCTTGGCAACCCACTCTGCCGAAAGGAATTGACGACCTATGTCCGAAGCAGCGCAAACCGCTCCTTCAACCCTTCCGGGCCGCGCCTATGGTCCACCAATCATCGCTGCCACTGGCGTGGCAAAGACCTACGACACCGGCAAGGTGAGGGTCAACGCTCTCAACGGCCTTGACCTGGTCATACGACAGGGCGAGATGGTGGCTATCATGGGCCCTTCCGGCTGCGGAAAGACTACCCTCCTCAACGTCCTCTCCGGCCTGGATGATCTCTCCGGCGGCGAGGTGGTCATTGCGGGCAACCCTTTGCATAGCATGAAAGACAGACAACGCACCCGCTTCCGAGCCGAGAAGATGGGATTTGTGTTTCAGGCCTTCAACCTTATGCCGGTGCTCAGCGCCGCCGAGAACGTGGAGATGCCTCTGTTGGTCGGGGGCGTCAAGCCGGGCGAGGCACGCCGTCGTGCGTTAGAGGCGCTGGCCCTGGTCGGCCTTGCCGACCAATCCAATAAGCTCCCTGCGGAGATGTCCGGCGGCCAGCAGCAGCGCACCGCCGTCGCCAGAGCTTTAGCCAACAACCCCGCCATCGTATGGGCGGATGAGCCTACAGGCAACCTGGACAGCGAAAACTCTGCTGCTGTCATGGATCTCCTCGTCCGCTTGAACAAAGTGAACGGCCAGACCTTTGTGATCGTCACCCACGATTCTACTATCGCCCTCAGGTCCCACCGTATCATCCGCATGAGGGATGGCCGCATAGAAAGCGACCGTCCCGTCCCGTCCCCCGGCCAATAACCCTGTGCATCCGCCAACAATGCCCTACTCGGAAAGTCTGCGTGTCTTTGCCAACCCATAAGGAGTGTTCATGTTTCTTACCCGGCTTGCCCTCAAGGCCCGAATCATCACGGTCGTCCTCATGCTCGTTGTCATGGTGGGGGGCGTCTACAGCATAAGTAAGCTGCACATTGAGCTGCTGCCGAACATTGATTTTCCTTTGGTCACGGTCAGCGCCTTTTATCCCGATGCCGCTCCCGACGCCGTGCTCCAGAACGTGACCGTCCCCATTGAGGAGGCCGTCAGGGGTGTAAAGAACGTCACCAACGTCCGTTCCACCTCTTCTCCAAGTTTTGCCCTTGTCCTGGTGGAAGCGCCCTACGGCGTGGACATGAAAGCCATGGAGCAGGACATAAAGCAGCGCGTCCAAGCATTGCAACTTCCCCCCGGCGTACAGCCACGGGTTGCGCGGGTCAACCCGGGCGAGTTCCCCGTGGTACAGATCAGCGTGCTGGGGCAACAGCCGACCGCAGACCTGTATGCTCTGGTGTCGTCCCAAGTGCTGCCGGCCTTGCGTACCGTGGAAGGCGTGGGCAGCGCAGATGTGCCCCTCGGCGCGCAAGCGGGGCTTTCCATCACCCGCACCAATGGTTCGCCCAGCTTGGCTATCAACATCTTGAAGACCGCCGACGCCAACACGGTGGAAGTTTCCCATGCCGCCATTGATAAGCTAAACAGCCTTAAGCCCGCAATGCCGGCAGACGTGCAATTCATTGAGTTCTACAATCAGGCCCCGGGCATTGAGCAGTCCATCAACGAACTGAAGCAGGAAGTGCTCTTGGGCGCCATCCTTGCCGTCATCGTCATCTTCGTCTTCTTGCTCAGTGTCCGTCCGACCCTTGTGACCAGCGCCTCCATTCCCGTGAGCATCTTGGCTGCACTTATCATCATGCAGTGGCGCGGCATGACACTGAACATCCTTACGCTGGGCGGCCTGGCCATCGCCGTTGGCCGCGTGGTGGATGACAGCATCGTGGTTATGGAGAACATCTTCCGCCACATCCAGCAGGGTGAAGACCCTCGCAGCGCGGCGCTTACCGCCACAAAAGAGGTGGCGTTGCCCATCACGGCTTCCACGTTGACCACCATCGCCGTATTTGCGCCTCTCGGGTTCATTGGCGGCTTCATTGGCGTCGTTTTCCTGCCCTTCGCCCTGACCATCACCTTTGCCTTGCTCGCCTCACTGATAGTGGCTTTGGCTGTCGTACCCGTGCTCGCCAGCCTGCTGCTTACCCGGGACCGCGCGGGCAAACAGCACGGCGCTGCCCTGGAGCGCATCTACGCTGCGATCATCCAGTGGTCGCTGCTGCACAAAGGACGCACCATCGCCATTGCCGTGGTCTTGTTTGTCGCCAGCCTTGGCCTTGTTGCCTTCATTCCCGTGAGCTTTCTGCCCAACTCCGGCGATGTTCTGGTGACCGTGAGGTTGGTCGTGCCGTCCGCAACGTCGCAGCTGGATGTGCTGGAGCAGCTTATGCAGGTGGAGCCCCCTCTTGCCAGGATGCGCAATGATGGCATCATAGAGAACTATCAGGCTGCCATAGGCAACAGCGGACAGTTCGGTGCAACGCAGTCCAACAACAGCGCCACCATCCAGATTCAGCTTCCCAAAGACGCCGACGCAACGCCGGTGGTGGACGCGCTGAAACGCGACCTTGCCGGCAACGGCAGAGTTGTCCGTGTTTCCGTCAGCAGCGACTCCGGCCCTTCGGCGAACAATCTCCAATTGTCCCTGCTCGGCGATGACCCAGCCGTCCTTACCCAGGCTGCCAACGCAGTAACCGCGGAGCTCCAGAAAACGGAGGGGTTGAGCGAGGTCCGCAACGACGCCGGCGGCGCTGTCCAGGGACCGTCCGCGGGGTTTCAGCCTATTTCCCGCGTCAACGGCCACCGCGCCGTCACCATCTCCGGCACGATCACGGACCGCAACACCCGCAGGGCACAGCAGACCGTGGACCAGACGGTGGAGCGCGTTGGTCTGCCGCCGGGGGTGGAGGTCAGCACCGAAGGGGTGTTCGCCAGCATAGACGAGGCCTTTACGCAGATGGCGCAGGCCATGCTGCTCGGCGTCGCCCTGGTGTACCTGGTTATGGTGGTCACCCAGCGTTCCCTGGTAACTCCCTTCGTCATCGTTTTCAGCCTGCCGCTGGCGTCCATCGGGGCCATGGGCGGCCTCTTCATCACCCAGCGCACCCTTGGCCTGCCCGCCCTCATCGGCATGTTGATGCTTATTGGGCTGGTGGTGACCAACGCCATCGTGCTCATCGCCTTTGTGGAAGACTTGCGCAAGGAGGGTGTGCCCCTGGCCGAGGCGCTGGTCCGGGGCGGGCGCACCAGGCTGCGGCCCATCCTGATGACGGCGCTGACTACGATCTTTGTGCTCATGCCCCTCGCCATTGGGCTGGGCGGCAAAGGGTCCGGCATCGTTGGGGCGGAGCTGGCAACCGTCGTGATTGGCGGCCTTGCCACCGCCACGTTCTTGACGCTGGTGGTGATCCCCGTGGTGTACAGCTACTTGAGGAAGAAGGGGCCGAAGGTCCAAGCCGGCGCAAAGACCAAGGAGGCAGTGCCCGTAGCTTGAGATGGCTGGTATTTAGCTCTAAGTGATGGACGCTTTACGGAAGGTTGCCTTGACTCCTAAATCAGTGGTGAAGCCTAAGAAGAGTGCTCCACCACCTGATTCAGCATCGTCCAAAACATAGGCTGTTCATCGTACCTGTGGTTATATCGGAAGCTGTACTCGTTCACATAGTCTGGAAGATGCTCTGGGGTGACATGGTGGTATAGATGAGGGTGAGCGAATACCACCAAGTGAGGCAGGCTAATAGTTAACGACCTTCGGGGAAGAGCCGTCCTGGTGATCTGTGGCCCTGAATGCAGTAAATGGGCTGACGGAGGGGGCTGGGGGTAGGTCACGCGGACGCTTGGGGCAAGGCCCTATGCCCTCTAGCGCGCCAGCTCCCGCAGCACGCGCTGCGCCATCTCCAGCGGCACGTCGGTGCGGGTAGTGGCGCGGCCCACCTCCTGCAGAAGCACCCAGCGCAGCCCGGAGCCAATGGCCTTCTTGTCCAGGGACATGGCCGCCTCTACGCGGTGCAGGTCAACGCCGGGGCAGAACATGGGGAGATTGAACTTTCGCAGCACGGCGGTTTGCCGGTCCAACAAGGATGGCGGCGTCACCCCCATGCGGATGCCGATGGTCACAGCGCCCATCATGCCGATGGACACCGCCTCGCCGTGCAGGTACGCGCCGTAGGCGGTGGCTGCCTCCAGCCCGTGGCCGATGGTGTGGCCGTAGTTCAGCAGCACGCGCACGCCTTTGGTCTCCCGTTCGTCCTGGGACACCACGTTGGCCTTGATGGCCATGCTGCGCCGGATCACGCTGGTCGTAAGCTCCGGCTGCAAGTCCAGGATGGCGTCGGCCTGGTCTTCAAAGACAGCGAACAGGCCGGCGTCCAGGATGAGGCCGTGCTTGATGGCCTCGGCCCAGCCCTCCATAGTCTCGCGTTTGGGGAGCGTGCGCATGGCGGCGACGTCGGCCACCACCATGCGCGGCTGGTAGAAAGCGCCCACCAGGTTCTTGGCGTAGGGAAGGTCTACCGCCGTCTTGCCGCCGATGGAGGCGTCCACCATAGCGGCAACGCTGGTGGGGGCCTGCACGAAGTTCATGCCGCGATTGTACGTTGCGGCCACGAAACCGGTGAGGGCGCCGGTGACGCCACCGCCAAGGGCCAGCAGTGTGCCGTCCCGGCGGGCTTTGTGCTCCGCCAGCCACTCGTAGATTTCCATGGCCGTTGCCAGGGACTTGCTGCGCTCTCCCGCTGGGAAGGTGTAGCTGTAGTTCTCAATCTCGGCGTGGCGCAGGGATTGCTGGACGCCGCGCAAGTACAGGGATGCAACCTTGTCGTCGGATATGACGTAGACCGGCCCCTTGACGCCGCCTTTTTCCAACAGCTCGCCCAAGTGTCCCAGCAGCTCCCAGCCGGCCAGTACGGGGCAAGAGCCTGTCGTCGTCTCCACCGTTGCCGCGAGGTTGGGATCGCCGGCGAAGGGGCTGCGTATCTGGCCCTCTTTGAGCGCCAGGTTGCGCCATGCCCGCACCACTTCGTGGGCAGTCTCGTTCAGTGTGAGCGCATCGGTGTGGACGGTCCAGTGGGCCTGGGCATACACCGCCTGGCGCTGCGCCTTCAACTCCCGGATGCGGGAGAGGGGATCGTCGCTGCTGAGCAGCGGGCGCTCCTCTGGCGAAGATGCGGCGCGCTGTTGCTCTCGCAGGCGGTGCAAAATAGTTTCAGGACGGGCCTCCAGGCATACGAGGAAGGCAGACTTCTCTACGACGGAGCGGCTTCCGGCGTCCATGATGGCGCCGCCGCCAACGGCGATGACGCGCCCCTGGCCGGCGCACGCCTCCTGGACGGCCCCTCGCTCCATGTCACGGAAGGCCGGTTCGCCCTGTGCCTCAAAGATGCGGGCGATGGGCCTGCCCGCCTTCCGGACGATTTCGGCGTCGGTGTCTACCGCCTGCCAGTCCAGGATGTCGGCGACGGCCCTGGCGACTGCCGACTTGCCCGTGCCTGAGAAGCCAGTGAGAACGATGTTGCGCATGGTCGTATTCTGGGGGACACGCCGTCCCCACGCAAGGGTCTCTATGTATCCGGAGGCTTGATTCCGCCAAAGATTGCTTATCCCCTGTGAAGTTCCTCTAGCAGCGCGCCCAGGCGGTCTTCCTGGCGCGGGTCTTCCGGAAGGCCGAGGCTGATGCGCTGGGAGTAGGGGCCAAAGCGTTCCTTGAGCTTGGGGCCTATCTGATCGTAGGTCCCCGAGACGCAGAAGGTGTCCAGCATGGTATCGTCAATGAGCCTGGGCATCTCCGCCCACTTGCCCTTGATGGAAAGGTCGTGGAGGCGAAGGCAGGTGTCGCCCCACTCGTGGACGTCCCACACGCCCTTGTAGGTGCGGGTGGAGCCGTAGAAGGCGATGCGGCGGCGGGAGTTTTCGCGCGAGGCGACTACCTCGGCTTCCGTCGCGCCGGTGGCGATCATGCCGCCGCCGGTGACCAGCACGTCCGACGGCGAGCGGCCTGCCCGTTTGGACCCCTGGGCAACCATGGGCATGACCACCTCTTCAGTGTAGCGGCGAGTGTTGAAGGAGTGCATGAGCAGGCCGTCGGCGGCCTCGCCGGCGGCGCGGCACATGGCCGGCCCCACGGCGGCGACGTACACCGGCGGAGGCGGCGTGCCAATCGGCCCCGGGTTGAACTCCGGCGTCATGAGGGTGAAGGTGTAGTGTTGCCCCCGGTAGTCCAGTGGCGTGCCGTGCTGCCAGCAGTCCCAGATGGCCCGCAAAGACTGGATGTACTCCCTCATGCGCGGGGCGGGCGCAGACCAGGGCACGCTGAAGCGCCGCTCGTTGTGGCCCTTCACCTGGGTGCCCAGGCCAAGCTCAAAGCGCCCGCCGGACATGCGTTGCAGGTCCCAGGAGGTGTAGGCGACGATCATGGGGCTGCGAGGGAAGGCGATGGCGATGGAGGTGCCGACGCGCAGGCGCTGGGTGTGCTCCAGTGCCATAGCGGCCAGCAGGAACACGTCGTGGGCCAACTCCCCAAAGCCGATGCCGTCAAAGCCCAGGGCTTCCGCTCGCTGGGCCTGGGCAGGCACCTCTTTCAGGTCGTAGGTGCGCAGTCCGCCGTACACGTACATCGCTTGCCCTCCTTGGACGGGCTGTCACGGCCTAAGGGATCGCCCAGTCCCCAGCCTGCCCCTTGGCAGGAAAAGACTTGGCTGGCAGTCCTCAGGCCCGCCTCGTGGACTATTCCAGAGGCGGGCCTGAGGCAGTATACGACAATTTGCGATGCAGGGAGGCTATGACGCCGATCATTCGGGGCAGACTTACGCGGGCACGACCAACTCGCCGCCAACGGTCTGGTTGGAAGGCTTGCGGGCAGTCTTGACGTTCTTGGTGGCCCAGAAGATCTCGGCGACGTCCTGGACGTTCTTCAGCAGGTCCTGTGCGGCCTGCACGTCGGCGGTCTGGCGGGCGCGGGATCCCAGCTTCATGACCTGGAAGACCTTGTCATGCAGCGTGGGATGGGCCTGGACGTGCTCGGGCCGGAAGTAGTCGCCCCAGATGACACGGACCTCGCGCTTGCACAGCTCGGCGTGCTCTTCCTTGACGGCGATGTAGCGGCTCAAGGAGTTCTGATAGGTCGCCTGGGCGGCGGCATCGGCGTCCGCGGCAGGCTTTGCCAGGGCGGCGATGAGCTGGTCCATGCGGATGCAGGTGAGGGCGGCAATCTGGGCGGCATGGGGGTCATAGATGCCGCAGGGGATATCGCAATGGGCGTGGGCCACTTGGGGAGAGACGATGCTCTTGAGAAGGGCTACTAGGCTATTAGGCATAAATGCTCTTTCCTCCACTTTTTGGTTTTTAGTCTACTACCAGGGTACTGCAATGCGGACATGCTGGCAACACGCACGCAGGGACATGCGGACATACGGGCAGTGGGGCGAAGGGGGAGGATGGTGGGGAGGGGGGAGCGCACCGAGTTGGTCCCTATACACGAACTGCTTGGAGGGCATCACTGTGATAGAGTGGGAGTCGGCTGGCGACGGCGCAACAGGAAAGCTCTTGCCGGGGTATCGGGAACGCATCGCCCACTCTATAATTGTGCTCAAGAGGCTATAGGCCCGCATTGGGCCTGAACGCTCTTGTTTCGCAGAAGTTTATAGCGTACTGTTGTTCTATCACCCGTAAGGCCATATACACAGTACAGTTGTTTCCACGGGTTTGATCTCACACTTCTTCAAACTGGTCTCTACCGTCTTACCTTCGGCTCATTGTTTGGGCAGATGACCAAGATGATGGAGAGCCTTGGCTGCGGCGACTCAGTGGAAGTTACTACGACAACCACCACGCCAGACGGCAAGACTCAGACCAGAAGGCGGAAAACATAGTCCCGGCGGGGTTGGTTGTAGCAGGCGCGTATCTGGAACAGGCCACCATCAAATGGTCTCGTGGGAATGCTCTCCGCGCTACATGCGGTGGGCAGACGATGGACCGGAGGCAGTCAAATGAAGGAAGGTAAACCTTCCGGGGGTATAAACCTTCTCGTGTTCCTCCTGTATGCCTGCATCTATGCCGTCGCATTCTTTGCCGTTCTTTCCATCAGATGGCTTGGCTACCTGAGAGGCGCGGTCGTCATCGCAGTTGCCGTGGTGTTCCTTAGCTGGGTCATGGGCGTTATCTTGCGGGCGCGGGGCGAGATTCCCAACGCCGGTTTCCCGGCGATGATATGGGAAGGTTTCAAGGCTCTGGTACGGCCAAAAAAGCCGAACAGTGGGGGATAGGTGGTTTCGGAAAACGCTCCGCCTCTTGTTGACGGAAGCGGTGCTATAGGCGAACGTAGGGGCACGATATATCGTGCCCCTGCGTTCGCCGGTGGTCGGCTTTTCTACTTTCCTTGACTCCAGACTGAATTCTAAGGCAGCCTCTGTGGACTCGCCCCTCTTTGGTATGATAAGGCAAATTCTTCCCAATTCAGCATTCAGCACCAGGAGCGTGTTATGCCTACCTTTGGCGCAGTTGTCTTTGATATGTACGAGACTCTGGTCAAGAACCCGCCGGCCCTGTGGGTGAAGACTTTTGACCAGATCTGCCTGGAACAGGGCCTGCCCCTCACGGGCCAGCAGCTTTGGGACAAGTGGCGGCCCATTGACCTGTCCTTTCGTGAGGAGCGGTACACTTCCGGCTATCCCTTTCGCACCTACGCCGCCGCCTGGCGCGATTGCTTTGCCCGCGTCTTCAAGGAGTTGGGCCGTGGCGACGCCGACCACGCCATCCGCCTGTCCATGCAGGCCCAGGCCAACCGCCCTGCGTACCCGGAGGCCGCCCAGGTGGTCGCTGCGTTGCACGGGGCGCGCGCCTTGAAGGTGGCTGTCCTCTCCAACGCCGACAACGTTGCCCTGGATGCCTTAATCCGCCTGTACGGGTTCTCGCTGGACGTTGTCGTCTCCTCCGAGACGGCAGGGGCCTACAAGCCGGTGCGCCAGGCTTTTGACCTTATGCTGCAACGCCTGGGCGTGCCCGCAGCGCAATGCCTCTACGTCGGCGATTCTCAGCACGACGACGTGCAGGGCGCTAAGGCGGCAGGCATGAAGGCGGCCTGGGTGAACCGCAACGGCGCAAAGACGGACCCCAAGTATCCAACGCCGGACTATGAGATCAAGGACTTGCGGGAGCTGTTGGGGATTGTGGGGGTCACGGAAGGCTAACAGGCTGCGAAAAAAGGGGAGGCTGAGGGGCGAAGCCCTTTAGCCGGGAGTCTGAGAGCCTGTCCTTGAGCGTAGCGAAGGAGTGTCCCTCAGATAAATAATTCTGCCCCCTTCCTACAAGGAAGGGGGCAGAGGGATGGTCGGAAGAGTATTTCAGCACCCTGCTAAGCTGGTTCGGCTCCGGTCAAATCAACTCCACTAAGGCGCGGTGGCCCGTTGCCCGCGCCAGCCTGCCGTCGCGAGTCCACAGCGGGGCGTCAAGGGCCTCAGCCAGGGCGATGTACGCCGCATCGTAGGCGGTTACGTTCGCTCTAACCTCCCAAATGCGGTGAAGTAGCGGACGATGTGGATGTCGCTGGATCGGCATGTCGTAAAGCACTTGCAAGGCTTGCTGGCCCCTGGCGGCCGTCAATTCTCCCATGAATAGGAGCCTCCGGAGCGTTTGGGCGACCTCCAAGTCCACTATTTGCGGCGCATGGATGGGATCCGGCTCATCCCGAAGCCGCTCACGAAGACGCAGGCCAGCATCAGTACGCAGCAGGAACTCCAAGAGCGCCGAGGCATCCAAGACGATCAGCGGCTGTCCCTTTCCTCGCGGATGAGGTCAGCCGGACTTATGGAGGGATTCACCGGCTCATGGTGACTAAGCCGCTCAAGAATCTCCTCCATCGTCGGACGCTCCGCCAAGGCTTCTATTTCGTGAAGAAGATACTCTGACAGGGACATCCCATGCTTTGCCGCCCGCTCTTTGAGGGTGCGATGCACGTCCAGTGGAACATTGCGAATTTGCACGTTTACCATGCCTACAGTATGGCTACATGCAAAATGCATGTCAACGCGGGTAGGGGAGGGTGGTTGCTTGGGGATACTGTATCGCCCTGTGAATCCCAACTAGTCGGGATATCAAGCCGCACCCTTCAGGGTGCGGTGGCGTCAACCCCAAGCCAATAGACCGCTGCTGCGTCGCGCCGGCCTGAGCGGGAGTGCGTGTCAACTCAAATAAGAAAGTTACTGGGGAGGGGGCAGTTGCTTCATACTCTCTGTCATGCTATGCTCCGAAACCGCAGGGACTACCTGTCAGGTGCTTGCTCGCCAGTTTTTTCTCTGAGAGTGCGTTCTCAAAGGGAAGCTGCGCGAAGAACAGACGGAGTGAAAGTAATGTCCACGATAGTGAGGCGGACCCTCCGCAGTTCCATGTTCCTTTTGGGGTTGTTGGCCCTTGCCGTTTTCGCAGCGGCTTGCGGCGGTTCAGAGCCGACCGCTACGCCCGCCAAGGCTACGCCTACCGCCACAACGGTGGCGAATACCCCCACGCCTAGTCCGACACAGGGACCTGCCCTGGCGGCAAAGCAGGAGTTCCGGACCAACCTGGTCAGTGAACCGGCAACTATTGACCCCAATCGCTCGGCCTTCGCCCAGGAAATCACTATAGCAAAGTCAGTGTTCAACGGATTGCTTGGGTTCAACCAGGACCTCTCCGTGAGAGCCGTGACCGCTGAAGCCGTGCCCGCCGTGGCCAACGGCGGCATCTCCGCCGATGGCTTGACCTACACCTTCAAGTTGCGCAAGGAGGTGACTTGGAGCGACGGCAAGCCCGTCAAGGCCGCAGACTACGTGTACAGCATCAAACGGATGTTAGGTCCCGATCTGGCCGCAGACTATGCCTCTTTCTACTACTCCATCGCCGGCGCAGAAGACTACAACAGCGCCACCGCAGCGGATACTTCCACCAAAGCTACCCTCAAGGACAAGGTCGGCGTCCGTGCCGTGGACGACAACACGCTGGAGATCAAACTGCGCGCCCCTGAGCCAACGTTCATCCCCAAGATGGCCCTTTGGCCGGTGTATCCCGTCCGCCAGGACATCATTGAGAAGTACGGCGACAAGTGGATTGAAGCGGGCAACCTCATCGGAAACGGCCCCTTTGTCCTGAAGGAATGGGTCCACCAGGACCACATCACCCTGGCTGCCAACCCCAACTATTGGGGCAAGAAGCCCGCGCTCCAGTCCGTTACCTTGAAGCTCCTTGCCGACGAGAACGCCGCGCTCCTTGCCTACAAGAATGGCGAGCTGGACATGGTCTCCGTGCCGGCCGGCAACGAGAAGGCCATCATGTCCGACCCAACCCTTTCCAAAGACCTGCTGCGCTTCAACGAGCTCACGGTCTTCGCCTTCCAGTACAACGTGACCAAGCCCCCCTTTGACAACAAGCTGGTGCGCCAGGCAATTGCCACCGCCATAGACAGGGATGCGTTTGTTGACAAGGTACGCAACGGCGTCGGCAAGCCCGCATACTCCTGGATCCCACCAGGGATGCCCGACTATGACGCCACTATGGGTACGCAGTACAAGCTTGATCCTGCCAAGGCCAAGGCCCTGCTGGCTCAGGCTGGCTACCCCGATGGAAAGGGGTTGGCCACCATAACATTCAGCTATTCCGATAGCACCGGCAACCGGACCATCGCCCAGTTCTTGCAGGGTCAGATGAAAGACAACCTGGGCATTGATATCAAACTGGACCCCCAGGAGTCCAAGGCATACCGCCAGTTCCTCACCCAGAACCAACACCAGTGGGCGCTGCTTGGCTGGGGCGCGGACTATCCCGATCCCGAAAACTTCTTGCCCGGACTCTTCGGCACCGGCGCGGGCAACAATCACACTCTGTATAGCAACCCGCAGTTTGACCAGTTGTCCAAGCAGGCCACCACCGAGTTGGACAACACCAAGCGTCTGCAACTGTGGGCACAGGCTCAGAAGATGGTCATTGACGACGCGGCCATCGCCCCTCTGTATTACCGCGAGCGGTTCTGGCTCAAGAAGGCCACCGTCTTGAACCTGAAGACCACCGGCATGGATGGCGGCACACCCGGTGATTTCTTCTACGCGGAGATTGCCATAGGCAAGTAGTTGCCAGGAACTAAGGGGGAGGCTCAGTCCTCCCCCTTAGTTTGTTCTGTTGCCGTGAGTGAGTTGAGTAGTATGGGCAAGTACCTTTTGGGCCGCCTGCTGTGGATGGTCCCGGTCCTCGTCGGCATCTCCCTCATTACGTTCATCATCATGCATTTGGTGCCGGGCGGGCCTTGGGACAGGGAAAAGACTCTTGCTCCAGCCGTTATTGCCAACCTCAATCGCAGATACGGCCTGGACGACCCATTGTGGAAGCAGTACGCCCACATGCTGGGCGGCGCGCTTCGCGGCGACTTGGGCGTATCCTACGTGTACCAAGACCGCAGCGTCACCAGCATTATCCTCCAGGGCCTCCCCAAGACCGCCACAATAGGGCTTACCGCCTTCCTGCTTGCCCTGGGGATCGGCGTGCCCCTGGGCATGGCGGCAGCCATCAAGCACAATTCCTGGATTGATTATGTCTCCGTGCAGTTCGCCACCATCTTTGCGGCGGTGCCGGGATTCATCCTCTCCTTCCTTCTTATCATTGTCTTTGCCGTGGAATTGCACTGGTTGCCCACGGGGGGGTGGGGCAAGCCGCAGCAGATCATCCTACCGTCGGTGGCGCTGGCGGCCCTGCCCGCCGCCTACATCGCCAGGGTCGCCCGCGCTTCCATGCTGGAGGTGCTGGGGCAAGACTACATCCGCACCGCCCACGCCAAGGGGCTGCCGCAAATGGCGATCTATTTTCGGCACGCCCTTAAGAATGCCCTCATCCCCGTCTTGACCATCACAGGGCCGGAACTGGCCGCCCTGGTCACCGGCTCCTTCATCATTGAGCAGGTCTTCTCCGTGCCCGGCGTGGGACGGCTGTTCGTCCAGGGCATCTTCCAAAGGGACTATGGCCTCATCATGGGTTCCGTGTTGTTCTATGCGGCAATCATTGCCTTCCTTAACTTGGCGGTGGACATCTTGTACTCCATCGTAGACCCCCGCATACGGTACTCCTAGCGTGAGCACGGCAAAGGTACAGGCAACCCCAGCATCACCGGACGGCGCGCCGTCCCGGGGATTGTTTGTCCTTGCCGTGCGAAGGTTGCGCCGCAACCGTCTGGCCGTGGTTGGCCTTGCCCTTGTTATCCTGCTCGCTATTGCCGCCGTCTTCGCGCCGCTGGTAGCTCCCTATGATCCCATAAAACAGAACTACGACATCATCAGCGAAGGCCCAAGCGGGTTGCACTGGATGGGCACGGACCAGCTTGGCCGTGATACCTTTAGCCGCCTGGTCTTTGGAGCGCGTACCTCCCTCACCGTCGGCTTGTTCACGCAGTTCATCGTCCTTGGGCTGGGCGTGCCCCTCGGCCTCATCGCCGGCTACGTCGGCGGGAAGACCGATAACCTGCTCATGCGGTTTGTGGACATCATGTATGCTTTCCCAGACTTGCTGTTCATCGTATTGTTGCGCAGCGTATTGGGCGGCGGCATCTTCATGATCTTCCTGGCTATCGGCCTGGTAACTTGGACCAACGTGGCGCGTTTGGTAAGAGGCCAGGTGCTGTCCACAAAGCAGGCAGACTATGTGACGGCAGCCCGGTCCATGGGCGCTTCCAGCCTCCACATCATCCTACGGCACATTCTGCCTAACGTAATCGGGCCACTCTTGGTCGTCGTGACGTTTGCTGTGCCACGGGCTATCTTTGTAGAGGCGGCGTTGAGCTACATTGGCATCGGCGTTCCACCGCCCACGCCCAGTTGGGGCACGATGATTCAGGACGGCTATAACCTCATTTTCGTCGCACCCAACCTGGTCCTGTTCCCAGCCATCGCCATCGGGCTGGTCATGCTGGCCTTCACCTTTTTGGGCGACGGCTTGCGCGATGCGCTTGACCCCCGTATTAGCCGGGGGCAGTAGATGCATTGCCACCCATTGCCACGTTCGTTATACTCTTCACGGATTCTAACCAAGCGTTTTAGAGAGGCTCTATGAAGCTGTTCCCATCCCTGATGCCAAGGGAAGACCGTTTTTTTGGCTTATTGCGAAGCAGCACGAAGAACCTGGTGGATGTGTCCGTTCTGCTTGTGGACCTCATGGAGCACTATGAAAACGTGCCGCAAAAGGTGGCTGAGATCAAGCGGCTGGAAGAGGTGGGCGATCACGTCATCCACGAGATCATGCGAAACCTGCACCGGACCTTTGTGACGCCCATAGACCGAGAAGACATCGCCATGTTGGCGGAGCGCCTTGACGACGTTGTAGACGCTATTGAGGAAGCCTCCCGTTACATGGTGGAATACAGTATCAAGGCGCCTACAAGGCCGGCCATTGAGCTGTCTCAGACCATCAAGAAATCCTCCGACGCCCTTCAACTGGCTATCGGCAAACTGCACTTTCAGGGCGGGAAGCTAAAAGAAATCCTGCCCGACTCGGTGGAAGTGAACCGCCTGGAAAACGAAGCCGATCATATCACCAGCCAGGCAATCGCTCACCTGTTCAACAATGTGAAAGACCCCATTGAGGTCATGAAGTGGCGGGACATTTATGAGCAACTGGAGTTGGCTACAGACCGCTGTGAGGATGTAGCGAACGTGCTGGAAGGCATCGTCCTGGAAAACGGTTGAGCGTTCATCCTGGAATGGCCCGGCGCTTCACCAATTGTTTTCTTCTCCCGGGCGCTCCCTCCCTTTCTGCGCTCGGTTCGTAACGCCACATTCTTGCAGAGGAGCCTTTCTTGTCTGAGTTGACCCTTGCCTCCCTTGTCGTCATTGCCGTGGTGCTGGCTGCAGAGTTCGTGAACGGCTGGACCGATGCCCCCAATGCCATTGCCACCGCTGTCTCCACTCGGGTTCTTACGCCAAGGCAAGCCGTAGTCGTTGCGGTCATCATGAACGTGCTTGGGGCTATGTCTGGGACAGCCGTAGCGGCGACCATTGGTACGGGCATTGTAGACCAGGAAGTCATAAACCTGACCACAGTGGCAGCCGCCATGCTGGCTATTGTTATCTGGAGTTCCCTGGCCTACCAGTTCGGCCTCCCAACCAGCGAGAGCCACGCTCTGGTGGCGGGCCTGGCAGGTGCTGGGCTGGCAGTGGCGGGGCCATCGGTCCTTCTGTGGGCAGGGTGGCAGAAGGTGCTGATTGGCCTGGGGTTTTCCACGTTTCTCGGATTTGGGTTTGGCCTATTCTTTACCAGCCTGCTCATGCACGCTTTTTCGCGCGTAAGACTTGGGTTTGCGCGAATGTTTTTCGCAAAGATGCAATGGCTGTCTACTGCATTCTTGGCCTTTACCCACGGCAGCAACGATGGTCAGAAGTTCATGGGAACGCTTGCATTGACCCTCGTGCTGGCAGGTGTTTTTGATGAGTTTCACATTCCTCTTTGGATAATTCTGCTGGCCGCGTCTACCATGGGGTTGGGAACAGCTTTTGGCGGTTGGCGGATCATCAGGACAGTCGGTGTCCGGCTTACCAAGCTGGAGACGGTGCACGGCTTTTCAGCGCAGACCTCCGCCGGGCTTGCCATCTTTCTGGCGTCCTCTTTTGGCATACCTCTGAGCACTACGCACACCGCCGGTACGGCGATCATGGGCGTGGGAGCAACCAAGAGGCTCTCAGCAGTCCGCTGGGGCGTGAGCCGCCAGATTGTCATTGCGTGGGTATTGACCTTCCCCGTCTGCGGCGCTATCGCCTGGGTTGCAGCCAAGGTGCTGGCGTGGGTGTTCTGAGTTGGAGAAACATCAGCCCGAAGTGGCCGCGACCATACAGCCACTATTCGGGCAGTCTAAACTTCCTCGCCGAATAACGCCTGGCGGAGGCGAGAGGTTGGGCGCATACCTATTACCGCCCCTCCCCACCCTGTGGTGCGCCGACGCCATTACATAACGCACTCGCAGGCGTATAATCGCTTGGGCATTCGGCCCATTGCAGTACAAGAAAGGAGGCACGGATGAAGATCGGGTTCTATGGCGATTTCCGCCCCTGCATTCTCAAAACCGACGGCGTGGTGGACATCTCGCGAGAGGTGCGCGCACTGGAAGGCGGCGCGCCCCAGGTGTTGCTGGAGAACATCATCGTCAACTGGCATTTCCTGCGCCCCAAGCTGGAGCGGCTGGCAGAGCGCGGCAAGGTGATCCCCCTGAAGGACGTGCGGCTGCGCGCCCCCGTTCCCAGGCCGGGCAAGGTGCTGGCCGGCGCGGGCAACTTTATGGAGGGTACGCCCGTGGACCCGCCACGTACCCTGCGCACTTTCTTCAAGTCGCCGGACGCGGTCATCGGCCCGGGCGACACCGTGGTGCTGCCCAACTTCAAGCCCGTCATCTTCCATCACGAGGCGGAGCTATCCGCGGTCATCGGCAAGGTTGCCAAGAACGTGTCCGTCGCAGAGGCGCTGGACTACGTCTTCGGCTACACCACATCGGTTGACGTGTCCGCTCGCGCACCGTCGGCGGGCGAGCCGGACCTGACCGGGGCGTTCTACGGCAAGAGTTTTGACACGTTCCTGCCCCTTGGCCCGGCCATTACCACCGCGGAGGAGATCCGCGACCCCAACAATCTGCACGTGCGGTACTGGGTCAACGGCCAGCTTCGCCAGGACTACAACACCAGCGACATGGAGCACAGCGTCGCGTATACCATCGCCACACTGTCCCACAACATGTCCCTGAAACCCGGCGACGTCATCATGTGCGGCACCAACCACCAGGGCCTGGGCCCGCTCCAGGATGGCGATACCGGCGAGATTGAGATTGAGGGCGTTGGACGCAGCACCATCCGCGTGGTGGACGAGCTGAAGCGCACCTGGCCCAAGGCGGTTGACCCCGCAATGGGCCGTGGCGTCCGCGAGCGTCGCGCCGCCGCCGGCGGCGCCGCAACCCCTGGCGCGTGGCCCTTTACGCCTCCCGCCCCTGGAAGGAAGGCGTAAGGTCACTTCGTAACGCGCACACGCTGTTGTACAGGCATTCCGGTAGGGGCGTCCCGACTTGTCGGGACGCCCCTTGTCATTCTGAACGAGTCCCAAAACCATCGGGATTACGCGGCCATCGGATGTAGGCGAGGTGACCTCGCCCCTTCACTGTGCCTCCTCCATATTCGCTGAGAGAACCGGAAGCCTCCTCGCGCTTCCCAAACTGGCCTGAATCTGCTAGGGTTTCCAGCAAGACTTGACAATAATCGCTCCAGGGTAGGAAAGGCAGCACAACGTGACAACATCCGACCGCTTGAGGGTAGGGCTTATTGGGGCTAATGGACGGTGGGCCCCTACCTCTCACATCCCGGCCATACAGAAGGTTCCCCAGACGGAGCTGTACGCCGTCTGTACCGCGCATGAGGACACGGCCCGGGCCGCAGCCCAGAAGTATGGCGTGGAGCTTGCCTACCACGATAGCAAGGCTATGCTGGCCAACCCTCAGATTGAAGCCGTGGCGGTCGTTGTACGCCTGCCACTGCACTACGCTTTGGCAAAAAATGCCCTGGAAGCGGGCAAGCCCGTTTACTGCGAGTGGCCTTTGACTGCAACCTTGAAGGAAACGGAAGAGCTGGCGGCGCTGGCCCGCAAACGGAAGGTACACACCATGGTCGGCCTGCAAAGGCGCGCCTCGCCGACATACCTGCGCTTGCGAGAGCTTGTGCAGGAAGGGTATGTCGGCCAGGTACTGTCGGTGAACTTGACGCAGATCGGCGGCGGGCAGTTGGACCGTCCCGCGGACCGGCTGTGGCAGCGAGACGCGGCGGTATGGTCCAATACATTGTCCGTTGGCTTCGGCCATGCCATTGATGCGCTTTGCATGGTAGTGGGCCAGATCACCGAGGTGTCGGGTGTAGTCAGTACCCAGGTGAAGCAGTGGTACAACACGGAAACGAAGCAGTATCTGGACGTGACGGCGCCGGACAACATCATGATCAGCGGCAGGCTGGAAAGCGGCGCGGTGGTCAATGCCAGCGTGGGTGGGCATGCCCGTCATGGCAGCGGCAACAGGATGGAGATCTACGGCAAGGAAGGGACCCTGATGGTAACGGGCGGCGGAGAAGGGCGCATTATGGGTGGCCGTAAGGATGACAAGGCGCTCCAGGAGTTGCCAATTCCTGACCGTTTGAAGTGGGTTCCCCAGGAGGTGCAAAACAGCGGCTCTGCCTTTATGGTGGGGCAGATGTGGGCGAACTTCGCCAGGGCCATTCGCACCAACCAGCGGATTGAGCCTGACTTTGACTCTGCATTGCGCCTTCACAAGCTGCTGGACGCAGTGCAGCGGGCATCGGATACCGGCGTGAAGCAACAGGTGGGGGTGTAAGGGGCCTTTCTTCCTAATCTGCCAGAAGGGGCCAGACATTTCGCCTGGCCCTTTCTTTGTTAGTTCGCGGCTACTGTCTGTGGGACAGCCGCTGGCGCATTAGCCTTTGGAGGCCGCTCCACCAAGATCAAGGCGAACCCGGTATTCTCCGTGGTGACCACCCGCGAGGGTTCAGGTATCTTCCTCGTCAAGGAGACGCCTCCGGAGCGTGGGCCGGAGGCGTCAGAGAATAACGCGGCCCCTAATTTAGCGCAGACTTGGCGCGGGGGAGAAAGTCCTTATATTTCATGTTGCCTTTTCCGCCGCAAGCGGAGGGTTCCCAGGTGCACCAAGGATTCCAGTTGGATCCATTACTTGAGACAGCGACCGCTGCTTCAGCGTTCTTTTCTGGATTCATGAGTTCATCACGAGTGTATTCCTCATGCTTTGGCATGTTAATTTGCCAAAGTCCAATTGACTGATCGCCATCCCCGCAAGCGGTTGGGTTGCCTGAGCTCTCAGCTAACGCCACAGCAAGAGCAGTGACTCGGATATTTTCTTGGGTCGGTGTAACGATGCCATCTGGGAAATACTTCCTCACCAGGTCCGCCAGTTGTGGATCGGACAGCGGCGCTGCGCTACCACAAGCAACGCTTTGTGCGCTGGGGCCACCGTCCGTGAGTGGTACTAACACCACATTGTAGTTATCGGCATTGATAACTCCGCTGCCAGACCGGAAAATCTTGTGGAGGCCCATTACTCCTTCGTTATCCCAATTCTGGTCCCAAACTTCAATAGCGGTTATGCTGCCGCCCGTGGCAGGCAAGTACCCTCTAAAAATCACCACATGACCACCACTTTCTGCAGGATACTTCGTACCTCCTTCCGCGGAGAAGGTGGCGAGTATGGTTCCGGGCGCGACGCCGCCATCTGTGACGCGTTTGCCTTTAGTCCAATCTCCTGTTACGAAGTTACTCCCTGCCAGTGCCTTCGCCGCGCTAACACACTCACCCAGATAGTACCCGTTGTTGTCGGCTAGTCTGGTGAAATCTCCAGACTGCTTCAGCGATCCCTCTGCCACCTTTAACTGTTTACCATACTGCCAAAAGAGCCTTTGAAAAGAGGAGGATATCGTCTGATACGCCCCAGAAGGGAAACCCTTGAGAATACCCAGGTTTTCCGGAGTGATGCTAAGTTCCTTAGCGCCGGTGGCGTCGGTGATGCCCGCATAGGCGACGTGGCGGATGACGCCGGTGCTGCCGATATTGCCGGTATAGACGGTGCTGGTGATAAGGCCGGTGCTGCCAGTATTGACGGTGACGTCGGTACAGCCTATACCGGTGTCAACCTCAGGGCCGGTCGGCATGGCCGTGGCGGTCGGGACGGGCGCAGCGGTAGAGGTGGCCGTAACGGTCGAGGTGGGTGGTACAATCGTGGCGGGCGTAGCGGTCGGGGTGCTGCTACAGCCGTTGAGAATCAGTACCGCAGCCACGGCCACCGCGAATGCCGCCAACTTTGGCCATCTGGACAACTTCAACATGATACCCTCCGCATAGAATCGCAGTTGGGTGAGCACCACCCGCGTTCATTTTGTTTGGCGAGTGGTGGGATTAACCCACTCAGAGCTTACCCTAACGCTACATCACCCACACTACCCTGCAAGGGAGTACGGTAGGGCCTGTTAGTGCGGCGGCCATCTACTTCAGTGGAGTGTTTGGCTACCCCCTGGTGCCCATAGATGCTCTTTGCATGGTTGTGGGCCAGATCACCGTGGGGCAGATGTGGGCGAACTTTGCCAGGGCCATTCGCACCAATCAGCACATAGAGCCTGACTTTGACTCTGCCTTGCGCCTTCATCGCCTGATTGACGCCGTGCAGCGGGCATCGGATACCGGCAAGAAGCAACAGGTGGCTCTTTAAGGGGCTTTCTGTTGCTTTGGCGTGTTATTCAATCCCCCGACCAAAATCTGGGGTTAACCCCAGCTAAACCTGGCACTTTAGTGCCAGAATACAAGACTACCCCAACCAAACAAACAGAACCCTCTGCAAGGGGCTTCCCCTCAGCCTTTGGGTCCATCCGCCACGCCTTGTGCGCCTACCGCCGCCTGGCCCTGCCGGCCAGCGCCCACAGGGCCAGGCCAATGGCGATGACCCCCACGGCGGCAATTGCCAGCACGCCCTTGAGCAGTACCGACGGCTCCCAGCCGGTGGAGATGAGGGAGCGCAGGGCAGCCAGCACGTAGGTGACGGGGTTGTACGTTGCGGCGGTGGACAGCCAGCCGGTAAGGGCCTCTTTGGGTAAGAAGGCGGTGGTGACAAACAAGAACGGGAAGAACATCACGAAGCTGACGTTGACCGCCGCCGGGTTGCCGGTCTTGAAGGCGATGGCGTAGGGGAAGCCGGTGAACACCAACCCCCAGGCCGCGGCTATCAGCACAAAGAGCAGCACACCGAGGACTCCCGTGGCGAACCGCACGCCCACGAGGAAGCCCATGCCCAGCACCGGAACGCTTAGGGCCACCACCAGGGCAAAGTCGGCGAGCATAAAGCCGATGAGCATGGCCAGCCGGTTGGCGGGCGTGAGGGACAGCCGGTCAAAATAGCCGCCCTGGATGTCGGTGACGATGACAATGGCCCGGGAGTTGCCGGTGACGGCGAACATGATGGCCACGGGAAGCTGGAACGCCTTGTAGTCCAGCCCGGGGATGCGCTCCGCGAAGTCCTGTAGCGCGCCGACGTTCATAAGGAAGAAGAACAGCGGGATGATGAGCGCCGGGATCGTGGCCTCCGGGTCCCTGAGCAGGGAACGCATGGCGCGCCCCGCGATGGAAAGCGTATCGGCGAAGATGCCGGCCTTTCGGGCCGTGACGGGTTGCGCGGAAAGACTAGCGGCGGCCATCGGTGGAAACCTCCTTCGGAGCAGGGGCCGCGCTGTTTTGCAGGCGCGCGCCGGTGACGTGCAGGAACACGTCGTCCAGGGTTGGCGTGCGCAGTGTCAGTTCGTGGACGCGCACCCCGCGCTGGTCCAGGGCAAGGGCCACGGCGCTCACCAGACTGGCCCCGTGGCTGACGCTGACGGTGACCTCCTGGCCCTTGGCCTCCACGCCCTCAATGGCCTGAATGCTTCGTATTGCGTCTACGGCGGCGGCAACGTCGCCGTCAACCTTGGCGATGATGACGTCGGACCCCAGGGAGCGCTTCAGATCCGCGGGCGTGCCCTGGGCCACGATCTTGCCCTGGTTGATGATGGCAAGGCGGTCGGCCAGGGCGTCCGCCTCCTCCAGGTACTGGGTCGTGAGAAAGATGGTGACGCCCAGGTCACGGTTGATGCGGCGTACCTCGTCCCAGACGCGGTTGCGCGAGATGGGGTCAAGGCCCGTGGTCGGCTCGTCCAGGAACAGCACCTGCGGGTTGTGGACCAGGGCCGCCGCCAGGTCCAGACGGCGCTTCATGCCGCCGGAGTAGGTGCGAATGAGCCGGTCCATGGCCTCGCCGATGTCCACAAGCGAGGACAGATCGGCGATGCGCTGGTCCGCCTGCTTGCGGGAGAGGCCGTACAGCCGGGCCTGGAGCCGCAGCAGCTCCCTGCCCGTCTGCTTGAGGTCCAACGCCGCCTCCTGGAGGGCCGCGCCGATGCGCAGGCGCACCTCCTGCGGCTGGCGCACCACGTCGTAGCCCGCAACGGTGATGCTGCCGGCGGTGGGCAGCAGCAGCGTGATCAACATGCGGATGACGGTGGTCTTGCCCGCGCCGTTGGGGCCGAGGAAGCCGAAGACCTCGCCCTTGCGCACGGCCAGGTCCACGCCGTCCACGGCGCGCACGCTGCCGAAGTGCCGGACGAGCCCCTGGGCGACGATGGCGTTAGGGGTGTTATTCATTGGTTTGCAGATACCTACGCAAATGTGACGATAGGGTACACGAGGGGAGTGATGGTGGCAACACGCACGCACGTGTTGACGAACAAAGGAGTAGCTTCAACCATCGGGTTCTTGCCTTCATCTGCCGCGTAACAGCCGTAGGGGCACGATATATCGTGCCCCTTCATCGCATTGGATACGCATCAAGAACCCCTATGCCCGCCGTATACGTTCCTCTACCCCAGCCCCAGCCTTGGCGTGAACCACCCCATCAACCGCTGGTCGTAGTCCAGGCGGTTGGAAGGCTTGCCTGCCTGCCGGAAGCCGTGGTGCTCGCCGGGGTAGCGCACGTACTCCACCTCCACGCCGTGGTAGCGCAGCGCCGTGAAGAAATCGTCGGACTGGATGGTGTTGCACTGTAGGTCAGCCTCGCCGTGCATGAGCAGGATGGGTGTCTTCGCGTTCTGCACGTAGCTGATGGGCGACAGCTTCAGGTACAGCTCCCGCAGCTTCCAGGGATCGCCGCCCATCTCGTCGTAGCGGGCCACTGGCGCATTGCTGTGGGAGAACATGGTGGCCAGGTTGCTGACGCCTGCGCCCCACACCGCCGCCTTGAAGCGGTCCGTGTGCGTGACGATCCAACCCGTCATGTAGCCGCCGTAAGAGTAGCCGGTGACGCCCAATCGCTGCGTGTCCACCCAGCCCTGTTTGACGACATAGTCCACCGCCGCCATCTGCTCATCGTAGTCCCGCTCGCCGCGCCCGCCGTTCAGGAAGCGCGCGAAGCTCTCGCCCCAGCCGGTGCTACCCCGTGGGTTCATCTGCAACACGCCGCAGCCTGCGGTTGACAGCGCCAGTGGATACGATCCCTGGAAGGCGTGTTGGAAGGCGGCGTAAGGGCCGCCGTGGATGTCCAGCGCCAGGGGGTATCTTTTGCCTCGGGACATATCCAGTGGCTTGATGACCCAACCCTGGATCGTCTCGCCGCCGGACACGGGCACGCGCACCTCTTCAATCTCCGGAAAGCGCAGCTCGGCAACCAGGGCGTCGTTGGCGTTGCTGACTTTAACTTCCTCGCCGCCGCGCAGGTCTGTGCGATACACCTCGGCAGGGCTGGGCTGGCTGGTGGACAGGTAGGCGATGACGCCGTTGTCCGATGCGGAGAAGCCGGCGATGACGCGCTCGCCGCCCAGGACGCGTTCCGCAGCGCCGTCCCGCAGTGCGAAGCGGTACAGGTGGACGTCGGCGCGGTCTTGCACCCGCGCGAGGATGGAGCGGCCATCCGCAGCCCAACGAACGGTGGCAGGGGGCGCTCCGGCCCCCAGGGAACCCGCAAGGATGCTGCGGTCTAGGGAGGCCGTCAGGTCGCGTGGCGCTCCGCCCTGGGCGGGCATGACCCACAGGCGGCTGTTGCGGCCCGACGTATCCTCCGGCACCCCGACGCCGGTGAAGGCGATGCTCTTGCCGTCGGGCGAGTAGGCGGGCGCGGCCAGCACGCCCAGGCGTTGCGTCAGCGGACGCGCCTCGCCGCCCTTGGCTGGAACGACCCACAGGTCCTGCACCAGGTCCCAGTCCCGACGCTCGTGCCGGGCGGAAATGAAGGCAATGGACGCGCCGTCGGGCGACCAGGCAAGCTGGCCGTCGTCCCAGTCGCCGTCGGTGACTTGCTGGGGAGCGCCGCCGCCCAGGCTCACCACGAAGATGTGGGGGTGACTGCCATCAAAGAACCCCTGGCCGTTCTGCTTATGCTTGAAGGCCGTGATGACCCTGGGCGGCGTGCGGTCCGCCGTGGCCGGGACGCCCCCAGTGCGAGAGGTGAAGGCGATGGCGTCGCCCTTGGGCGACCATGCGTACTCCAGCACGCCCCTGAGAACATCGGTGAGGCGTGAGGGGTCGCCGCCGGTCATGGGCAACAGGTGCAGTTGCGCCGCGCCGCCGGCCCGGCCGGACACGAAGGCGAGGTGGCGGCCGTCCGGCGACCAGCGGGGCTGGGCGTCGCCGCGCCCGTTGAAGGTGAGCTGCCGGGGCTGCGCTCCGTCCTCCGCCAGCCAGATGGACGAGCGGTAGCCGTCCGCCTTGGCGTCAATCTCCGATACCACATAGGCGATGCGTTTGCCGTCCGGGCTGACCTGGGGGTCAAGGACGTTTTTGAGCCGGAAGAGGTCTTCCACCTGGTAGCCGCGCTGTGCCATAGCCGCCTCCTTCTCACCTTGTCATTCTGCGCCACAGGCTACTACACCGCCTTCCATCTGGCAACGGCCTCTCTGCCCGCATGTCCGTATGCCCGCATGTCTGGTGTCACGGGGGCAGGAGCTGGACTCGCAGCAGCGCGGTCTGCTGGACGGACGCAGGGAGCAGCAAACGTCTGCATAGGTCTCGTGACCGCAGCGCTCTTGCTATCACCTCCGCGTCGCCAACGACTACCTCCACCTTTGCCCGCCGCAGCGCGCCACGATAGACAACGGAGATCTCAGGGACGCCGCGCAGGTTCCGCCACCACACGCCTTTTGCGCTCGTAACCGCCTCAATGACGCCATCGCGGGTACGGTGATAGGCGATGGGGACCTCATAGCGCTTGCCTGTCCGCCGTCCCTCAAAGCACAGGAGGATGACGTAGCAGCTCATCAGGGGATGGAGCGGGGACTTGAGCAGCCAAAGCGCCAGGGGATTGAGGCGCGGGAATACACGTGGCACCAGCGTGTCCATAAACCAGGATGCGAACCTAGCGCGAAGAGACAACTTGCCCACCTGTAGTCAAGAGCGGTCAATTGGGGCGGGACAAACGTATGGACGCCGACAAAAGCAGAATGCTATTGAAATAGCTTCAAGTACCGCTGCTACGCTGATGCAGCACGGAGGGTAGACAAAGGCAACTCCACGGCCTCCAGGCGCGAGAGGTCCACCACAGAGGAGGCGTGATCAACGTCAATGCCGACAAGCCCTCCTGCGACGTCAAAGTCCAGCACGACGCCAGGAGCTACTTCCTGCGAATCGCTGCTCGGGCGTTCCGCTAGCTCTATGTAGAGAGAATCTGTTTCAGGGTAGTAGTGCAGTTTCATGACGACTGTAACGGCATCAGACCAAGCCACGAAACGACTCGGATTACCACGCCAACTACCGCTAGACCGATGAACACTGTCCCCAAGGCCGTGAGTGTCCTGTGAAGCGACGTTGGTCTCTCTTGAATGTTAGCCTGTCGCCCAGATTTCTCTACTTCGCCCTCTCGCCACTTTGCCCATCGCCACTGCACAAAACTAAAGACGTAGATCACCCAAAAGACCCCAAGTGTCATGAACATATGCCAAACAATGAACAAGAACCAATAGAATGGCAACGGTAGCTTTCGCCACAGCCACTTATAGTCTCTTTGCATGTCCTTTCCGCGCACTTGACACTTCACAAGGAAACTGAAGCGAAGCTCTACCTCACTAAAGGGACCTGGCGCGGACGGCATAGCAAGAAACCATGCACCGAGAATCCCAAGTAAGGTCAATGCCCGATCAGAAGACAACGCCTGCAACAGTGCGTCCATTGTTCCCTTACCCCACATCTGCCGCCATGAGGTCCTCGTAGGTCTCCCGGCGGCGGATGACCCGCGCCTTCCCATCCTTGACCATGACGATGGCGGGGCGGGGCGCCATGTTGTAGTTGCTGGACATGGGGATGCAGTAGGCTCCAGCCACGGGCAATGCGATGAGGTCGCCGGGCTGAGACGGGGCCAGCGCCGCGTCCTTCACCAGGATGTCGCCGGACTCGCAGAACTTGCCGGCAATCGTCACCACGTCCGTGGGGGCGGCGTTCATGCGGTTGGCAACAAACGCCTCGTACCGCGCCTCGTACAGCGCAGGCCGGATATTATCGCCCATGCCGCCATCCACGCTGAGGTACGTGCGCACGCCGGGGACCTCTTTTCGCGCGCCTATGGTGTACACGGCGACGCCAGCGGGGCCAACGACTGAGCGCCCAGGCTCAATGACGAATGCAGGCTCCTCCAGGCTGAACTCCCGCAGGCACTCCTTTAGCGTAGACACCAGCGCATCGGCGTATTGGCCGATCGTTGGCGGGCGCTGGTCCCGCAGGTAGGCAATGGCGAAACCGCCGCCGATGCTGAACTCCGCCAGCTTCAATCCCTGTTCCCGCATCCGCGCCGCAAAGGTCAGCGCAATGCGTATCGCCTCCTGGAACGGCTCCACTTCAAAAAGCTGCGACCCAATATGGCAGTGCAGCCCTTGCAGCCGCAGGTGCGGCGAGGCGATGGCCTGTCGCACGGCGCGCTCCGCGTCGTCGGTGGCCACGGGGAAGCCGAACTTGCTGTCCAGAATGCCCGTGGCGATCTTGGCGTGCGTGTGCGGATCAACCCCGGGCGATACGCGGAGGAGGATGTCCTGCACCTTGTTGGACTGGGCGGCAAGCTCCTCCAAAAGGCCCAACTCATAGAAGCTGTCCACAACGACGCGGCCAACGCCCAGGCTCAGCGCCTCTTGCAGCTCCTGGGGGCTTTTGTTGTTGCCGGGAAAGCTCACACGGGACAGAGGCATGCCGCCGGCTTTGGCCAGGGCCAGCTCCCCTCCCGACACCACGTCCAGGCCCAGGCCCTCCTCGGCAAGGAGCTTGACCAGCGCCAGGTTGGAGAAGGCCTTGACAGCGTAGTACACCTGGGTCTTGGGATAGCGGGCGCGGAACTCCTTGACGTAGGCCTGGCAGGTGGCGCGCAGCGTCTGCTCGTCAAAGACGTACAGGGGCGTGCCGAAGTCCGCAGCAAGGTCTGCCACGTCGCAGCCGCCGATGACCAGGTGGCCCTTGCGGTTGATCTGGGCCGTCTGTGGGAACACGTTTTTGGCAGGTAGGGTTGGCATGGGGGGTATCCTTTGGATCCAATGTAATTATCTAGTTAAGCAGGAATGCGAGTGATGAAATCTCGAACAGAAGCCGTCATCAAAACAACCTGGCCTTTCGTATATTCACTATACTGGGCGTGCGCAGCCTTATTACGCAGGTCAAGCCAAGAAGTGACATTCTTTTGATCTAGCTTTGAGATCACTGAGGCACCAGCAAGATCGGCATTCATTCCGTCCGCCTTCTTGGGTTGGGTACCGTTACTTGTTTGGATGTCTATCGGAATGCTGTTCTTGATACAAAGTTTACGCAAGTGCGCCTCCAGTGTTCCCCCTGCCATTACTACTGCCGCGTCCTTGTAGCCTTCAGTCAGAAGATAGTCTGCCATTTCCAGGAAGTCACTGAAAACCTCCCCGTGTATCAGTTCAGAAACTGATTGGAGATGGCCGTTTTCAATGTCAGCATAAAGTGATTGCACTACCCCCATGATTCTTCTCATTTTGACAGAGTCATTAACATCACGAGCCAAGATGTCCTGAATTTGCCTAGCATAGACAGAAGTTGGTCCGCTCGCGCGCTCAACAGCAGCTGTCGAACGAGTAATAAGCTCAACGATCTTGGCATCGTCTATATCCGACAAGTCATCGTATTTGGACTGATGATCGTATTTGGACTGACGCTTACAATCCCCGTATGCTTTGAGGATCAAGCCCAATTGTTCGAGCAACTGCTGGCCTACACTTGTCACTGGTTAGCCTCTATTCCCAACATGGCGTGCTTCACTTTACCAGTCGGTACGTCTCCCCGCTGGCCGTCACTCGCGCCACTTAGAATGGTGGGCCATCGTAGGGGCGCTCCATTTGCGCCCAATGGCCCGCGCAAGCGCATAAGAGCTATTTCGCCTTAGGCGCACCCCTGCGGATGCCCAAATACAAAAGGCCCAGGCCAAAGACTAAGGCAATCGCGCCTATCCAGCCCCACAGTGACTCGCCTGACATGACGCTACCACCCAGGATGTTCAAGCCCTGAAGCATCCACACAATACCAGTCAGGGACAGAAGGACTCCCACTATCATGAGAACCCAGCGCACGGCTACTCCATTGGGAATGCCTTGTCTTGGCAACCGTCCTACTTCAGCCTATAGCTTTCCCCGCTTGCTGCCGCCTTCCCCTCCTTCTCCAGCTTGATGAGGTGGCTCTTCACCTGGTTCTTCGCCAGGTTCGTCAGCCGCTCATTCAGGCCGGTGTACAGCGCCCCCACCAGGCCGTCCACGGATTGCGGCCCCTTCTGTAGCTGGGCCAAGATCTGCGACTCCCGTTCCTTGCGGTGCTGGATAAGCTCGTTGATCTTGGCCCGTGGGTCTGCGATCACCTGCGCCTGGCCCGGGTAGATCACCGACGGATTGTAGCGCAGGAACTTCTCCATAGTCTGCAAGAAGAGGCCTATTTCGCCTTCGCCCGGGTTCACCACGGAAGTACCCACGCCCATGATGTTGTCGCCGGTGAACAAGGCCCTCCGCTCCCGCAGGAACACCGCCAGGCTGCCGTAGGTGTGCCCTGGCGCGTGGACGAACTCCACTGTCAGCCCGCCCAGGTCCATCGTCTCGCCGTCGCGCACCGTCTTGCCCACCTTGGCCCCTGTCATGCGCTCCTCTATCGGCCCTTTCTCCACGGGCGTAGAGATAATGGGCGCGTCGCCGCCCGATGCCTTCTGGATGGCTGGCGCGTTGCCCCAGTGCGGCGGATGCCGATGCGTTGCGACAAGGCCCAGCAACTTAGGGCTGCCGAGCTGCTTCCAGTAGGCGATGCGCGCCTCAGCTTCGCCGGGGCGGTCCCAGCCGGTGTCCACCCAGATTGCGCCGTTGCGCCCAACGACCAGATAGGTGTTGGTGACGCCCGCGGCCATTTCTTGTTCCGTCAGCACGTTGTGAATGCCAGGCGCTAGCTCCATACGGCCCTCCTCCAATACAGTGGCCCCATAGTAGGCAGGCCCATCGGTGGTGTCAATGCGGCAGACAAGCCGTGACCGCACCCTGAAGGGTGCGGCTTGATGTCCCGATTAGCCGGGATTCACGGGGCGGTACAGTGTCCAGAAGCTAAGGCAGCGGCAGCGTCGGCTCCAACTCAGGACGGGTGTCCACCTCAAAAGCGTTCATGGCTACGGATATGTAGCAGAAGTAGCTGATGGCCCCTACGAGGTCCGTCAAGGGCTTCATCCCCAGGCGGTCCAGGGCTGCTTGCCACGTCGGCTGGGATACCCGGTGGGTGCGCAGCAGCTCCGTCGTGAACTGCCAAATAAGAAGTTCGTCGCCCATCAGTCCCTCTGGAGCGCGGCGGTGCTTGATGGCGTTTATGGCCTCCTCGCGCACTCCCGCCCTGCGCGCGCCGCCCTCCTGCACCGTGTACTCGTACACCGAGTCCAGCTCCCTGCCGACGGTGATAGCGGCAAGGGATGCCACCTTCTCCGGCAGCGCGTGCTCAAAGCGGAAGTACGTGCCTAGCCGGGCCAGGCGCACCGCAGGTTCGGGGCTGTACAGCAGCACGCGGAAGGGGCCGCTGGGCTGGCCGCCCCGGCTGGCGGCAATCTCGTCAAAGATCTCTCTGTGGACGGGTGGAACGTCTTCCCGCTTGCGTATCTCCGGCACTCTTGCCATAGGAAGCTCCTTCTTGGATAGGAGTGGATGGTCGGGCCAAAGGATAGCATGGCTGCCAAGGGTGTCAAGCCAGCCGGCAACTAGGCAAGAAGTGGGGAGGGAACACATGGTCTAGAGGATGTGCGCTAGAACTCGTCGCCTCCACAGAGTACAACTAACGTGTACTAGAAGACGATGCGGACCAGCAAAAGGAGGCGCGTTGTGCGCAGCATACGGCGTCGGCGAACAAACAGGTTGCTTCTCGTGATAGGTCTGGCAGCTCTGGGCCTCCTCCTGCTGGCAGCGGTGGGTGGGACTGCGGGCAGGATGCGCGGGCACGAGGTCGTTCACGCCACGGCTGGGCCTATCGTGCCGCACCACGCGCCCGCTGTGCAACACAACGGCTACCCCTGGGCGGACACCGCCTACCCGACGGTGCCTGACCCCCAGGGGTACTACTGCTACGACATAGGCCACCTGCACGCCTGCTACCTCACCTACGACGACATCCCGTGGTCCGACCGGTTGGTGGACCAAGCGCCCTACGTCTCCCAGGGCGACAGGCCGCTGGACGCCTTGCTGCTGCCAGAGGGGTAGGGGTAAAGGCTCCCGCAGCATGGCCTGCTGGCGCGCTCAAGCTGCGCGGAGAGGAGCGCACCCGGCGCATCAGGGTTGGTCCCTACAGGGTTGTCTACGATGTCTACGACGACCGAGCGTTGGTGGTTGTTCTGAAGGTTGCGCGGCGGAACGAGGCAACGTACAGGGGATAGGTGGCTGAGGGCGGCGTGGTGCCAATGAGGAAAGCCGCTTGGCCAGGCCGTAGTCAAAGAGCCTGGGCATCCCTGCTCAGGAGGTCGGAGTCGAGCTTGTCGGGATTGAACAGGCCAGGGAATTCCAACGTCTTAAGCAACGCTGAACGGAGGTACTCTGTGGTAAGCCGGACAGTCTCCCGAAGCGACTGGCGCTTGGCGATGCTTTCAGAACTCGATCCATGAACAATTGCCGATCTCCATCTGTAGGAAAGCCGTGCATTGTCGTAGATGGCTTTCCGGTCTACCCCATTCGTGCCGAGGAACTCGGCAAGCCGAACAGCAACACGATACGAAAGCTCTCCTTCCGCTCCACCCAGTAGAAGAGCCTCCAAACTAATCCAAGCATCTATGAGCCTGTCCTCAAAGCTCGGCCTCAGCAAGGAGGATTCCCACCGGCGAAGAGGCAACCTCACGCGATTGATGTTGGGACTTGTCTGGATGAGCTGCCAGATATGAAAGACTTGCGTCGCCTTCTCATTATCAAGAGTAGCAATCGGACCAAGCGATGGTGGTGACCAGCTCCAACTGGTGCCGCCCCCGCCGAATGCCATGAGACCCTCACAATGATGCTCCTGGAAGATGACTGAGATTGGGGCGTTCATAACCAACCGAAGTGCCGTGACGACGTCGTCAACGTTCACCCGGGGCAGTTGACCCAACGCCTCTTGCGGATCCGTTGGCCGAGGTCGGCCTACTACGGTCTGTTGTATATGCAGCACAGCAGGCTTGTCAACATAGAAGGTATCCCACTGGGGCAGACCCGCACCCAGCGGTGGCAGGCTCCGATCCGGATTTATCCACCGCTCAAGTTCTTCTGTCGTTGCAGCCAGGAGCCTCAATTCGCCACCGAAATCGAGCTTGGGGACGTCTATCTTTAAGTTGCTCAGCGGCAGAGTCGTGTGGAAGACGACGCTCTTGCGACGCAATTGTGCCTTTAGCTCGCCGAATGTTTCGTTGAACCTGGTTTCGTTCCAGTCAAACCGCACTCCTTCTTGTAGATACCTCCACAGAAAATTCATGGCGAGCGCACGAGTGACGTTGGTCCTCTCCGGCTTCTGAAGAAAGCCGCCAGCGTCAACAATGATACCTTCCCTAAGTTCACCGTCGGTTTCAGCAGCTTCTGCCACCGCTCCATATTCTGGGAGTCGAAGTAGGCCCAAGCTTAGATCAAAGTGCAAGTCGGACAACGCGGGTCTCTCGATGTCCAAAGCTACATATGGGGCTGCGCCGAGTGGATTAACCACGGTCCAGATTGGCCTTTTCGGAATTTCCTGTCCTTCCAGTTCTCGACAAATCAACTGGATCAATGAGCGGAGAGAAGTCTTGAACTGTTCCTCTTTATCCATCTCGCACCGTTGAAATCTCTGGTGAGGTTGAAACCTCTCTGTACTTGCTGGCGAAAGCAAAGGCGGCCCAGATTACCAGAAGTTTGAATCTCACCGGTGGACCAAATGGGATTCGCACCTTCCGACAGTCCAAACGCCGCCCTTGCAATCCCCCTCTCCATCTCGGAGAGGGGGATTCTTTGCGGTATGGGAGGCTCTTACCCCCCTCTCGCCGCTCGCCCGGACCGCCTATCCTCTGCGCGGGTCTTGATGTCCAGCAGGACGGTCTTGCCCTCGGCGTTAAGCTGCTGGGCGCGTTTGATGGCGGAGGCAACGTCGGCGGCCTTGGTGACGTGAATGCCCACTGCGCCCATGCCCTCGGCGATCTTGGCGTAGTCGCCGGTCATGGTGGTGACGCCGAACCGCTCCCGTGCGATTGGGAACCCTCCAGGATAGGTGGCCATGATGCCGTTGTTCAGGACAATCGTCGTGATGGGCACGCCGGCGCGGACGGACGTCTCAATGTCCAGGCCGGACATGCCGAAAGCGCCATCGCCCATGAAGTTGACGCAGAACTTGTCGGGGAAGGCCATCTTTGCGCCGATCATGAGCGGGATGCCGTAGCCCAGGTGGGTGGTCTTGCCCCAGCCGATGTAGCTGTGGGGCGCGCCTGCGGTGTAGAACGGCACCATCATGTCCCGGGGCGCGCCGGCGTCGTGGGTGACGATGCTGCGGCTCTTGTCCAGGTTGCGGTCCAGCTCCCAGATGACACGCATGGGGTTGATCGGCTCGGTATCGTCGGTGAGAATGGGCATCCACTCCTCGTACCACTTGGCCTTGATGGCGGCGACCTCGGCGGGGACGGTGGTCTTGCCCTTGCGCCCGTTGGGGCCAAGCTGGGATTTGACCTCCTCAATCATGATTTGCAGGGTCAGCTTGGCGTCGCCGGCCAGTCCAATATCCACGGACTGGTCCTTGTTGATGTCCTCCTGGCTGAGGGTGTTGTGGATGATGAACTTGCCTGGCGGAATGCGCTGCCCGTAGCCGGTGAGGGTGAGGCTGGTCCCCACGCCGAACAGCGTATCCGACTCCGTGAGCCAGGTGAGCGCGGCCTGAGTGGTAGCGCCGCTGCCCGCGCCCAGGGCCAGGGGATGCCGCTCGTCTATGCCGGATTTGCCGGGCATGGAGGTGAAGACCGGGGTCTCCAGCAACTCCGCCAGCTCCGTCAGCTCCTTGGAGGCGTCGGCCAGCAGGACGCCCATGCCGGACCAGATGACAGGCCGCTTGGCCCTGATGAGGGCTTTGACGGCGTCCTGAATGTCGCCTTTGGTAGGAACCTGGTGCAGCGTGCCTGGCGACTTGTAGGGGGCAGCCGATTCGGGGACTTCCTGGTTGCTCACGTCCGCGGGCATGTCCACGACCACGGGTCCGGGCCTGCCATTGCGCAGGGCGTGGAAGGCGCGGCGCATGATGGCGGGGACTTGATCGGCGCGAAGGATGGTCTCGGTCTGCTTGGCGAAGCGTTCGTAGGAGCGGGCAGGCCAGAACTCGGGGCGGACGCTGATGTGGTCCAGGCCAGGCGCGCCGGGCAAGACGAGGACGGGGATGTTATCGGCAAACATCTGGGCGATGGCCCCCATGGCGTTTTCCGAACCCGCCTGGCTCTGCACCAGGAACACGCCGAACTTCTGGCGGTTGCTCATGCGGGAGTAGCTATCAGCGGCCATGCCCGCGCCGCGCTCGTGGCGGAAGGAGATGACGCGGATGCCTTCCTTTGCCAGGGGATCAATGAGGGGGTTGGAGGGGAAGCACGCGGCCCACTCCACGCCTTCTTGCTTCAGGATGCGGGCGATGGTATCGGATACGTTCATGGGGCGCTCCTTGTCGTTGGTTAAGGGTTGACAGGCAGCGCTCATCATAGCCCAGCGGGGGGCTGTTGGGAATGGGGAAACGGGCAGGAACGGCCTACCGCACCTACGCCAGCATCTCGTCCACGGCAAGGCTTACATCGGGAAAAGCGAGAGGGGCGATATGCTCCCCAGGGAGAGCATAGTGCACGTCCCGATAGCCCTCCGGCGACGGCGAGCGGTAGACTTCCACACGGAGACCACCCAGGTCAACAATCCATACCTCTGGAATGCCGGCGCAGGCGTAGAGGGGGAGCTTCACGTTGCGGTCGTGAAGAAGAGTGGTGTCGGATACCTCCACCACGAAAAAGATGTCCGGCGGCGCAGGATGCGATTCAGCGTAGCGGCGCCTTGGCGGGCGGGCCACGCTGACATCGGGCTGAGGCTCAGAGCTTTCACCAAGGACAATAGGGTCTTGTATGCCAACGACCGCCTGCCGCCTGAGGCCCTCACTCAGCATTGCATTGAGGCCTTTTACACAAAGGGCGTGCCGGCTTCCAACTGGCGCCATCGTTGTAATCTCCCCGCAAAGTAGTTCCACGCGGTCGTCCTCAGTGAGGATTCCAGCTTCTACCATGCGATGGTATTCGCCCACGGTGAAGGTGCGCCGTTGAGTCTGGATTGCCATAGTGGGCCTGCCTATCCTTGGGGTTGGGTAGCTGCAACAAAGCAATTGTACGACAGGGGGAGGGACCTGTCATGCGCTAGGTCAGCCCCTCCGCCTTCTGGTAGTCCACCATGGCTCGGCCCATGTCGCCTTGGGCGGCGTAGGCGTCGCCACGGGCGCGGTACACGTCCGGGTCGCGGGAGTCCAGGCGGAGCGCGGCGTTGAAGTCCTGGACGGCCTGGGGATGCTCGCCCAGCTCGTGGTAGCACAGGCCCCGGTTGTAGTAGGCCTGGGTCAGCTTGGGGTCAAGGGCGATGGCCTGGCTGTAGTCCTGGATGGCCTGCCAGGCGTCGTCCAGGGCGTCGTAGGCAGCGCCCCGGCTGAGGAACACGGCGGCGTCCTGGCCGTCCCGGGCCAGGGCCGAGTCATAGTCATCCAGGGCGTCGTCGTGCTCGCCCAGTGCGGCGTAGGACAGGCCGCGATTGAAATAGGCCGAAGGGTCGTCGCCGTCCAGAGCTACGGCCTTGCTGAAGTCGGCGATGGCCTCCCTGTGGCGGCCAAGCTCGGCATAGCACAGCCCACGGTTGTTGTAAGCGGCGGCATACTGGGGATTGAGGCGGATGGCCTCGGAGTAGTCGGCCAGGGCCTCTTCAAAGCGGCGCTGGGTATCGTAGACGGAGGCGCGGTTGGCGTAAGCAGCGGCGTAGCCGGGGTCTACGCCAATAGCCTGGGAGTAGTCTTCCAGCGCCTGGGCAGGGTCGCCCATCTCCCGGTAGGTGGAGCCGCGAATGACGTGACCCATGGCAAAGCTGGGGTCTAGCCCCAGGGCGTGGTTGATGTCGGCCAGGGCCTGTGCGTAGTCCCCGAGGCGGCGGTAGGCCAGGCTTCGGAAGGCGTAGGCCTGGGCGTTGGCCGGCTCCCCGGCGATGATGGCATTATACTGGGGGATAGCCTCTCTGGGATTGCCGCGCCAGGCCAGGCGGTTTGCCTGGTCTAGCGGCGGATCGCCGGTGGAAGGTTGTTGGTTCAAGGGCGGCCTACTGCGATAAAAAAGGTAGGGGCGACGCATGCGTCGCCCCTACAGAGTAGGTTCAGGCAGGTGATTTCGCAAGCTCCGCCAGCAACTCCCCTACTCGTTGCTGGATGGTGTCCCGGATAGCCCGCACCTCCTGCAGCGGCCTGTCTTTGGGGTCGGGCAGGCCCCAGTCTACGACGCCTTTGATGAACACGGCAGGGCACTTATCGGCGTCCACCTGGCAGCCCATGGTGACCACCTTCCTGGCCTGCTGCACCATGGCGTTGGTGATGAGCTTGGGCTGCTCCTTGGAAATGTCCTCGCCAAGCTCCGCCATGACCTGGGCCACGTTGGCGTGGACGTGGTCGCCAGGCTCCGTGCCGGCGCTTTCGGCGCGGTAGGGCAGGCCGCGACGCTGGGCCTCCATGTTGAAGATGGCTTTGGCCATCTGGCTACGGCCCGCATTGTGGACGCAGACGAACAGGACTTCGGGCATACATTCACCCCCATCCTAACCTTCCCCCGTCAAAGGGGAAGGGACTAGTTTTCGTGCGGCAGCGCGCGGCGGATCAGCAGGTCGTAGACGGCTGCGCCCAGCGGCCCGCCAACCAGCGGCCCAACGATATACGCCCAGAAGCCGCCGGACGGCCCGGGAATGGCGACGTTGCCCCAGCCGGCAAAGAAGGCCACGATGCGCGGGCCGAAGTCGCGGGCGGGGTTCCAGCCCGCCTGTGTGATGGGCGCAAACAGGCTGATGAGCACGGCGACGGTGAAGCCGATGAGCGGCGGGGCCAGATGCTTGGCCGGCAGGCTGCCGTTGCGCCGGTCCACCAGGGCGAAAATCATGAAGACCAGGATTGCCGTGCCGAAGCCCTCCACCGCAGCGGCGGCCAGGGGCGAGACCAGCGCGTGAGCGGCGGCGTCCGTGCCGAACATGGCCGGGTTAGGGAAGTACTCGCCGAAGACCATGGCGGAAAGCTCGCTCCCCGGCTGGCCCCGTACTAGGGCGTGCTGCGCCTCAAATCGCGCCAGAAACGTCCCGAAGGCCAGCAGGATGACGACGCCCCCCAGGACCGCGCCCGTAAGCTGGGCCGCCCAGTAGGGGAGCAGGTTTCTGCGAGGGAAATCCTGGGGCCGCCACAGTGCAAAGGACAGGCTGACGGCGGGATTCAGGTGCGCTCCGGACACGGCTGCGGTAGCGTAGATGGCGAAGGTGATGCCCAGGCCCCAGACGACGGCCACCTGCCACAGGCCAACCTGCGCGCCGGTGAGGACGGCGGCGGCCACCGCGCCGGTGCCAAAGAGGACAAGGAAAAACGTGCCAACGACCTCGGCTATGCACTTCTGCATTAGGGACACGTACAACTCCTGCAACAAGGTAGGGGCAGTGTAACACGGGTGTGTTAAGAGCAGGTTAAGGGGACGTTCACTGGTTGCGTATAAGGCCGTAGACGCAACCTATACCGTAGCTATCCATCGCCGCACCTGCATCTGCCTCCAGGCCCGGACTATAGTGAAAGCACCTAACGGATGGCGAAGTCCATCCTTTGCGCGAGAGGTGCGCCATCAACATCGTCCGGCCTTCTCTACGTGGCTCCAAGCCTTCGCTGCTCATCATCGGGCTGATCCTGCTGGTACTGACGGCCGGCGCTGCCGCGGGCATCGTCCTGGCAGGCGGCAACAGCGGGACCATCACCGCGACCGTGGGCCAGGCGCTCGTCCTGTGCGACGCCTCCGTCACCGGTACGGACCGCAGCCTGGTCACCATCAACGACGACCGCACTCGCTTTGAAGTTGCGGCGGAGGTCTTTTCCGGGGACACCTACAAAATCAACCTCTCGCTGTGCAACCTGAGCATGGAAGAGATGGTGGCCCATCTTCTCTTGGAGTTCCCCGATGGCCTTGACGGTATCGTCAACTACCAGAACGACTCCACCGGCGTCTACAAGTCCAACCCGACAACCTGGCCCTTCGGCCTTGTAGCTAACGTCACCAACACCAACACCGACCTGGTCATCACCGTCGGCGTAGCCACGGACATTCCGCCGGGGTTCTACACCATTGAAGGGACACTGGTGCAGATAGACCGCTCCAACGCCCGCGCCGCTGTCCTGGAGCCGACGGACACTCCTACGCCTACGAACACGCCCTGGCCGACGCCCACGCCCACGCCTACCCGCACGCCGACGCCGTCGCCTACGCCTGTGCCGCCGACGCCGACGCCCACGCCTACCCCGGACTGCGGCTGCCCAACGCCGACACCCACGCCCTGGGCCACACCGACGCCGGTGATCACGCCGACCCCGACTCCCTGCGTCTGCCCGACGCCGACGCCGTGGAGCACGCCTACGTCTGTGCCGACGGCTACACCCACGCCTACGCCCACGCCCACGGCGACTCCTACGCCTACGCCGTTGCCAACCGCGACGCCCACGCCTACTCCGTGCGCGTGTCCTACGCCTACGCCGTTGCCAACCGCGACGCCCACGCCTACTCCGTGCGCGTGTCCTACGCCTACGCCCACGCCGACGCCGTTGCCAACCGCGACGCCTACACCCACTCCTCCGCCCGTCTTCAGCGCCTTCTGGGTGACGGACGAAACGGATGACGCTATCTACAGATACAGCAGCTCCGGCACGCTGCTCACGACCATTTCCCTCAACAGTGGGAATGGATACCCGCGCGGCATAGCTGTGGCCAATAGCTACGTGTGGGTAGCAGACAAGAGCGGGGAGCTTCTCTACAAATACACCACTGCTGGAACGCTGGTGGCCACCACGGCGCTCCATACGAACAACACAGATGCTGAAGGCATTTACGTGACCGCGTCTTCCATCTATGTGGTGGACGGGACAGGCAAGCTCATCTATATCTATGGGCTCAATGGGACGTATCAGAGCACTACGCCGCTGCACACCAACAACGCGGGCGCTAGGGGAATCACCACCTACGGCAACTACACCTACGTGGTGGACGACGGCAACAACTCGGTCTACGTGTATAACGGGCTTGCCTACAGCAGCGTGTGGAGCTTGAGTGCCAGCAATGACACGCCGGAGGGCATCACCACCGACGGTTCCAACATCTGGGTCGCGGACCGAACCGACAGCAAGGTCTTCAAGTACACGATGGCAGGCGCCTATGTTTCATCCTTTGATTTGGACTCGGCAAATAACAACGCACGGGACGTCGCTGGGGCCTACAGCGTGACCTCGCAGCCCATCGTCTTTGACAGCGCCAGCTCCGGCGCATCCAACTTGGCGACGGCCAGCATGACCGTCAGCCACACCGTTGCGACGCAGAACAACCGCGTGCTAGTGGTCGGCGCACAGTCGGAAGATGCGTCGTCCACTGACTGCAAGGTAGCCAGCATGACCTACAACGGCCAGTCCCTCACCAAGGTCAACGAGGCCATAGCCGGGACATCGTTCTACCTGTGTACCAGCCTTTGGTATCTGGTTGCGCCCGCTACGGGAATCCACGACATCGTGGTGAACTGGACAGGCTCGGTGGACTACGCCACCGCCGGCGGCATGTCACTGTACAACGTCGCCCAGCTTGGCCCCGAGGCCCAAAACAGCCAGGCGATCAACTCCGGCACTACGATAAGTACCAGCATCACGACCTTCAGCGACGGTGCCTGGGTGGTGGATGCCGTGGGCAGCGGCAACCCCGGCGCGTTCACGCCTACCGGCAGCGGCCAGACGGAACGGTATGACGTGTCCGGCGATACCAGCGCCGGCGCGGGCAGCACGCGCTACGTGGCGACCCACGGTGCGGTCTCCATGAGCTGGAGCCAGGCCGCCAACCGCATGGCCCAGGTATTGGCCGCCTTTGCTCCGGCGTAAACGGCGGACATACGGGTATAAGCAGAGTGGGGGCGACATTGATCGCCCCCACTCTGCTGTTTGTGACATCCCTGGTGGAAGGGATCAGGGCGAGGCCCTGCGCAAGGGGAACGCGCTGGAGTATATCCACCAGGATCACCTGGGCAGCACGGCCGCTGCCACGAACGCCAGCGGCGCGGTGGTGGCGACGAAGAGCTACTATCCCTTTGGCGAAACACGCGCACATCCAGCGGCACACTCAGCACGGACAAGCAGTTCACCGGCCAGCGGCTGAGCAGCGACACGGGGCTGTACTTCTACAACGCCCGGTACTACGATGCGGGCATAGGGAGGTTTGTCAGCCCGGAGACCATTGTGCCGGGGGCTGCTGACCCGCAATGCCTGAACCGCTACAGTTACGTCAGGAACAACCCGCTAACCTACGCGGATCCCAGTGGGCATTGCCCCTGGTGCATCGGTGCGGTCATTGGGGCAGCCCTGGGTGGTCTGACCACTTATGGTTTCCAGGTCGCAGCTAATGTCAGCCAGAATGGCCTCAATGTCAGCGCCCTCACGGATGTGAACTGGGCTGCCCTTGATGCACGGCCTGCCGCCGCGAATGCCCTCTGTGCGGACAATGTGGGGGTGCTCTGTCTTCACTTCTGTGGCCATGGCTTGGGCCTCCCTTGGTCTTCACCCAAACATCATAGCAGAGAAGCAAACCCCCTCGCAGTGAACCCAGCGGTGGGCCACACGATGCTGCGGCTTCCCCTAATGACCGGCCTGCCGCCGCTGATGCTAGAGTGCCGGACGACAAAGGGCTGTGAAACCACTTGTCAGTTCTGTAAGCCCCTGAAGAATTCTCTCCAATTTGGAACCTCAGATGGATCTGGGAAGAATTCTCTGAAACCACCTTGAAGGATGCCGCCCTGCGTAAAATCCTTCCTCTGATGGTGGGCATTACCATCAGCATCAAGTGAGCAGTAATGTATCACCATATCTTGAGTACTTAGCTGTTCATCTCTTACCAGGGACAAAAGAGCAGCTAGAAAGTATTCACTGTGAGTACTGACCAGGAGTTGCTTGTTGGTTGCCTTGGCATGCCTTGCAAGCCACAAGGCAAGTTTTGTCTGAACCAACGGGTGGAGATGTATCTCCGGCTCTTCAATTAGAACAGTCCCTCCCGCAGGCGTTGACAGAACCTGTGAAACCAAATGGACCAGCTGATTTGTTCCAAAACCTTCATTGACCATTACGACATTTTTGAAGGTTGCACCTTTGGAACGCCGTGACACAGGAGCTGTGAGCCTTCCAGGGGTCAGTTGAGTATCAAAAGTCACTCCCGTAAGATACTTGATAGCCTCGCGTACTTGAAGCATCAAAGGCTCACCGTAGGTCAAGGTAGTGACTAACGCAGCTCCATTGGAGTGGGTATCAGAGCTTTGAGCAAAGTCATCAGTCATTTGGTCGCCTAAGGAAAATCTCGCATTGAAGAAACCTCGGGTAGCGCTGATAGAGCGTAAGTCATGTAATGCTGCTTCCGCTAAACCGAATACGGCCTGGAAGCGGTTTAGAGCCGCCTCAGGGAAGCGAGAATCTCTGCTGCCTATGGTGAGCGGTATTGTTACATTAGGTCCGATTTGGAATCTTAGTTCAAATTCCCCTATCTTAGCTGTTGCCGGTCGCACAAAGGTTACCCCATGGACGTCCACGCCGCTGACGAATTCGAACGGTTCCATTGTGTAGAGAAAAGAGACTTTCGGTTGACCGCCAAAACCAGCCATGATTGACATAGATACAGTGCCTGCTTTGAACGGCTCCCAATTAACGGAGTCTGGAAGCGAGTGGGTCAGAGTGAATCCTATTCTTGGAGGTTTGCCATTAATGTTTACAATATCTTCATCCTTTCCCAGTTCAACGCATGAGCCGCTCGCGACGAGATTTTGCCTTCCAGCACTTTGCTTGAATACGAGTAATGTCTGCCCAATAGAGCTTTTGCCAGCTCCATTGGGCCCTACAAGAACTGTGATCTGCCGCAAAATGATGGAGTGTTCTCCCACATAATTTTTGAAATCGTGGATCTCTATTTTCTCAAACATTACAATTGTCCCTTCATATGCAGATTGTAGTTTCTTATCCCACCACGTTCACCAGGCGGCCCGGCACGTAGACCACCTGCCGCGGCGGCTTGCCGCCAAGCTGGGCCTGCACTTTGGGGCTGGCCAGCGCCGCTGCCTTGGCGTCGATCTCACTGATGCCAGCGGGCACGGTCAGGCGGTCGCGGACTTTGCCGTTGACCTGCACCACCAGCGTGATCTCTTCGTCGGCGGCAAGGGCGTCGTCCCACGCGGGCAGCGGCTGCTGGTGGATGCTGTAGGGCTTGCCACGGCGCTCCCATAACTCCTCGGTGATATGCGGCGCGCAGGGGGCCAGCAGGACAAGCATGGCGTCCACGGCGGCGTTCCAGGAGGTCGCGTCCACGTTCTTGGCTTCCCAGGCGTCGCCCAGGGCGTTGGAAAGCTCCATGAGGGCCGCCAGGGCCGTGTTGAAGCGGAACTTGTCCAGGTCGGCGGTCACCTTGCGGATGGTCTTATGCGTCGCACGCACCAGGTTGCGTGTCGCGGCGGGATCCGTGCCAGGTAGGGGCGACGCATGCGTCGCCCCTACGCTATAGTCGCGCAAGGCCATGTCCCAGACGCGGTTGGCCCAACGCGCCATGCCGTTGATGCCTGCAGTGCTCCAGGGGCCGCCCTGGTCCCACGGGCCGAGGAACATCAGGTAGATGCGGACGATGTCTGCGCCCATGGACTCCACGTACTCGTCCGGCGCCACCACGTTGCCGCGAGACTTGCTCATCTTGTCGTGGTCTTCGCCCAGGATGATGCCCTGGTTGTACAGGCGCAGGAAGGGCTCGCCGAAGTCCAGCAGCCCAATATCCCGCAGAGCCTTGGTGAAGAAACGGGCGTAGAGCAGGTGCATCACGGCGTGCTCCGCGCCGCCGGTGTACTGGTCCACCGGGTTCCACAGCTTCAAGGCCGACGGGTCAAAGGGGGCTTTGTCGTATCTGGGACTTGCATAGCGGAGCTGGTACCACGACGAGTCCACAAAGGTGTCCATGGTGTCCGTCTCGCGGCGGGCCGAACGGCCACACTGAGGGCACGTCGTGTTGTAGAAGCCCTCGTGGTAGCGCAGGGGCGATTCGCCCGTCGGTTTGAACTGGGCGTCCTCGGGCAGGAGCACCGGCAGGTCGGCCTCCGGGACGGGCACGATGCCGCAGTGGTCGCAGTAAATCATGGGGATGGGCGTGCCCCAGTACCGCTGGCGGGACACCAGCCAATCGCGGATGCGGTAGGACACCGTTTTCTTTCCCCAACCACGCGACGCTATGTGGTCCGCAATAGCCTGCTTGCCCCGGGCGCTGGGCAGGCCACTGAACTGGCCCGAGTTGACCTGCACGCCCTCGCCAACGTAGGCCTCCTTCAACTCGCCGCCGTCCCAGCCGGGCGGCGCGACGACCACCTTGATAGGCAGGCCATACTTCTTGGCGAAGGAGAAGTCGCGCTCGTCGTGGGCGGGCACGCCCATGACCGCGCCTGTGCCGTAGCTGCGCAGCACATAGTCGGCGATGAACACCGGCACGCGCTCGCCGTTGAGCCGGTTGACGGCGTATGCGCCGGTAAAGACGCCCGTCTTCTCCTTTTCGGTGGACTGCCGCTCAATCTCCGTCTCGCGGGAAGTAGCGTCCACGTACTTCGTGACAGCGTCCCGCTGAGCAGGCGTCGTGATCTTGGCGACCAGCGGGTGCTCCGGGGCCAGCACGACAAAGGTCACGCCGTAGATTGTGTCTATGCGCGTGGTGAAGGTGCGCAGTTCCTTCTCCTCTACAACCAGGTGCGCGATGTCAAAGCTGATCTCCACGCCTTCGCTGCGCCCGATCCAGTTTTCTTGCAGGGTCTTGATGCGCTCCGGCCAGTCCAGGAGGCCGGAGAAGTCCAGCAGCTCGTCGGCGTATTTCGTGATGCGAAAGAACCATTGCTCCAGGTCGCGCTGGATGACGGTTGTGTCGCACCGCTCGCACTTGCCGCCCTCTGCCTGCTCCCGCGCCAGCACCGTCTGGCACGACGGGCACCAGTTGACCGGGGCGTTGGCGCGGTAGGCCAGACCTGCCTTGTGGAACTGGAGGAAAAGCCACTGGTTCCACTTGTAGTACTCTGGGAGGCAGGTGATGACCTCGCGGTCCCAATCGTAGATGGCGCCCATAGACCTAAGCTGCCGCCTCATGTTGGCGATGTTGTCCATGGTCCAGGTGAAGGGGTGGATGCCACGACGTATTGCGGCGTTTTCCGCCGGCAGGCCGAAGGCGTCAAAGCCCATGGGGTGCAGGACGTTATAGCCTTGCATCCGCCGGACACGGGCGTGGGCGTCCGCCGGCGACATGGCGTACCAGTGGCCGATGTGCAGGTCGCCGGAAGGGTACGGGTACATGGTCAGCTCGTACCACTTGGGGCGCGGGTCGTCGTCACGGACGCGGTAGAGGCCGTCGGCGGCCCAGCGTTCCTGCCACTTCTTGTCCATATCCTTGGGGTTGTAGCGCAATTCGGTCGTGCGTTGGGTCATGCGTCACCTCGTCGTATGAGGGTTATCGTAGTAGGGGGGAGCGGGGAAGTCAAAGGGGGAAGAGCCTGATGCACGGCGCTGTATTGCTGCGCTTGGTGCCATACCCATGAGGGGCGAGAACCGCCCCCCTGTTCTCCGGCTGGGCACGGCTACAGGCGGCAAGCAGAGGGCCTGGTCACAGCGTCTGTGTGGTTCTATAGTGGTTCCAGAGTGATACCGCAGGAGGGCAGCTATGCCCGTAAGTTTGTCTATCAAGAACGTGCCCGACGAGCTGGCGCAGAAGCTGCGAGAGCGCGCCAAGCGCAACCACCGGTCGCTTCAGGGGGAGCTGCTTGCGATACTGGAGGCAGAGGCGGAAAAGCTGACTCTGGAGGAACTGTCCGAGTGGGTGAAGGCCAGCGGACTGAAGACGGAATCTGACTCGGTGCGGGTCATCCGGGAAATGCGAGAAGAACGCGATCGTGAGTTGGAAATGCGGAGTCGGAAGCCGACCTAACCCCCTCCCTCTTCCCAATTTGGGAAGAGAGGACGCGCTACAGCGGCTCCTCCTGGCCGTCCCAGCAGGCCAGGAGGCAGGCGTAGCGGACGCTCATAGCACAGTAGTGAACGCCATAGTCCCATCCTGCAGGCCGATTCTGAGCAACCGTATTGGCCGTTCTGTCTCTATTCGGGCCCTATCTCGTGCATATGCGACCGCGGAATCTTCAAATGCAGGGGCAACAAAAACACCTTCCAAAGCGTTCATGTCAAGTTTCCGCTGCTCACTGAACAGCTTGAGATACCCGAGTAGTTGTCTAAGCATAGTTAGTGTGACTTCAACTTTTTTGACCTCAATTAGGCTGTAAACAAGCGGTTCTCTGCCAGAAGGACTCTTGTATATCAAGGCAAGGTCTACCCGCTGCTGACCTGTAGTCGAAATAGGAACCTCGCGTAAGACCTCTGAGTAACGACCGAAGTATGGCCGCATCACCTCGGGCGAGCGCGTGAATACGTAGCCCAAATAACAGTGTAGAGCCTCCTCTGGGACTTGACTCATGGTGAATAGACCAAACGAGTCCGCTGTTATCATCTTATCGTCATCAGACTCATAGGTCTGAGACATTATCAGTTCGCAGAAATTGACAGGTATGTTCACCGGCTGGTGGACGTATTGGGGTTGTTGCACATTGTAGTCATAACGGTGATTGTACCTATATAGTAACTTGAGAAGGATGTCGGTCTCTTCAGAAGTAATGGGAGTAACCGATGAAAACGGCCCTTGAGTATCTCGTTCAAAGGAGCGGATTGACCAGAGTTGACCGCTGTCCAGAAGTTTGTGGAGTTCAAGAAGAGGGATTCCCTCTGGTAATTCCATATCCCGTTGAAGTCTCAGTCTATAGGGATAAGTGTCAGCCGGATCGAACGCATGGGTAGTGCTAAACAATGGGCCATCCTGGAAAGACCAGATGCCGTGGAGTATGGATGCATTGCGCTCAAAGAGGAACACTTTGGCTCCCGGAGTGGCAGCGACCATGTCTTTGATCTTGCCAAAGCGGGTTCTTCTCGCAGCAAAGGCGGCTCGAGGAGTCGAGGGCTTGTCGCCACTACTTACGTTCCCATACAGGCCGTTCTGACGGATATAGGGGAGTTGTTCGGGATTCGTGAAGCAAATTAGTCCCGGAATACTAGCCAATTGGGTCATTAGCACGCCTCTTTTGCGGGGTAAGTGACCTTGATACCCGATAGTAATTCGCCCACTTGATGGTCCTTTGGGGCGCGCATTCTTTCGACTCTGAGAGGGGTTTCCTTACAATGTGCAGATACTTAAACCCCCTGAGATAGAAGTTAAACCGCAACGCCCTGTTATGCCACATGCCCGTGTTTGAGGTCTGGCTACGGCGAGTTACGGATATGATGTCCATTGGCTCAAAGTGGCGGACAAGCCGTTCATATATCTTGAATCCCACGGGCGTGAACTTGTGCTTCACCCACTGGTCACCAATAAGCCAGCCCAGGACTTTGCCTGGCTTCAATACCCGATAGGCTTCAAGCATTACTTTCTCTAGCTCATCGTAAAACTCTTCTTGCTCAGCGGATATAGTGCCGAAGGAAAGAGGGCTTTCGTTGTATTTGATGTTGTCGCCGTAGGGAGAGTCAATAAAGATCATGTCCACGGAATTGTCATCAAGAGGGATATGGCGAGCGTCGTTCTGGATGATGTCTGGGCGGGTGGGGACGATGTCATAGCTAATGACGAGCCGGCCTTCTTCACGGCATACATCAATGGTGGTGCCGCTACCGCACATAGGGTCAACCACCAGGTCACCCGGCAACGTGTAACGTTTTATGAGGTTATATTGGATGAAGGCAGGCGTAACCCCCGCATATTTGTTGCTGCCTTTGGGGGTCTTGCCATAGCTTTGCTTGGGATAGTCCCAAAGGGTGGTGGATTCCAGAGTAGGCCGATCATAGTCTAGAAGGGTAATGCCTCTGGTCTTTCTCTCACGTTTTAGGCCACGTTCCACTTGGGTGAGAAGGTCAGGGCCAGGTGGACCTACAAGGAGTGGTGAAAAGGCATAGCTGAGGCTTAGGAGGTCTTGGAGTGCATTCACTTCAAAGTCATGTAGAAGCCAATGAGAGCGAATACCTAAAAGGGCCAAACTTTCCTTTGCTTGGCTGATGGTATGCACCCCATTAGTCGGTTGAATCTTTACTTGGTAGGGGTATTGTCCCTTCCAGGCTTGCGGCACAAGCCGATAGCCGCCCTTGGAAGCGGCTTCAAACGTTCCTGTGAGGGTGTTAGTGCCCACGTTAAGCAGGAAGAGCTTATCTCCTGGCTCAATCATGAGCACCGCGTCTCTGGCGAGGACGTCCGCCCCAAAGACAGAGAGTTCGTAACAGTCTGCTTCGCTGCTGTCCGAGCATTTGAGGATAAGGCCCTTGCTCACACGTCCCCCGGAAAGAAATAGTGCCGGATTATACCGGGAGAAGAGCAATATGTCACCGGCCGGGCATAGCTGTTAGTCGGCTTTGTGGGGCACCTTTACGTGAGGGCAGCGGGCGTCAGGTAGCCAAAGGGTGATGCTATGCCAACCCGCGTCTCGTAGCGTGGCGACTGGTCGCCATGCTCAATGCGGACCAGGGTGCAACAAAAGCCTACGTGGGTGGCCTTCACCCCAGGGCAGTCCATTCTTCGGAAGAAAGCTCTCGGCCCAGAATGTCTGCTGCCTCTCGCAGGAGCATACGAAGCTGAGGGACGGTGTACTCAGGATTGGAGGGGATGGTCAGGCGGTGTTGCTGATAGACGAGGAACTGGTGTCGGGTACCGGAAAAGGGGCCGTCAAAGCCCAAGGCCCGTAGACGGCGGATGAACTCTCGGCGTCTACAGGGTCTCCACGGGCTCACGCTGCGGCTCCCTGTTCAGGTCAATGCCCGCTACCACCGGCAAGGGGTGTCTCAGCTTCAGGCCAACCAGGATCCAGTCTTCCAAGACGGACCGGAGTTGCTCCTGGCACTCACGCAGGGTGTTGCCAAAGGCGATGACACCCTTGCATTGGGGGATGCGGCCCGCGAAGGAACCGTCTTCCAACTTATCGTAGACGGCCTGGGACAATGCCTGCTCTACGTAGCCTGTCAGGATGTACTGTGCAGCCATAAGTCACCCCTTTTGTTACCACAAAGCATAGCAGAGGTGTGCCGTGGTGGGTAGTGCGCAAGTCCCTCTACTCCATCTCGCCCCAGGAACGGCCTACCTTGACCTCCACCTTCAGGGGCGCGTCAATGGACAGGGCGGAGGGCATGAGGTCCAGCACCAGGCCTTTCATGACCTCCAACTCCTCCGGGGAGACCTCAAAGATCAGCTCGTCGTGCACCTGGAGCAACATGCGGCTGTGGATGCCCTCGTTGCGCATCGTGCGGTGCAGGTGGATCATGGCGATCTTGATGAGGTCGGCGGCGGTGCCTTGCACCGGCATGTTGATGGCCATCCGTTCGGCGGCCTGGCGCACGTTGTAGTTGGAGTGGGCGATCTCGGGAATGTAGCGCCGCCGGCCAGAGAGCGTCTCCACGTAGCCCTTGGCGCGGGCGTGCTGCTTGGTGCGCTCTATGTAGTCCAGGATGCCGGGGTACTTGGCGAAGTAGCTGTTGATGAACTCCTGGCTCTGGCGCACGTCCATGTCGGTCTGCTGGGAGAGGCCGTGGGCAGAGAGGCCATAGATGATGCCGAAGTTCATGGTCTTGGCCATGCGCCGCATAGACGACGTGACCTCGTTGAGAGGCACGTTGTACACCAGGGAAGCGGTGGCGGCGTGGATGTCCTCGCCACGGCGGAAGGCGGCCAGGAGGCCGGGGTCCTGAGAAAGGTGCGCCAGGATGCGCAGCTCCACCTGGGAGTAGTCGGCGGCCAGGAGGCTCCAGCCGTCGGGGGCCATGAACGCGCGGCGCACCTCCTTGCCAAGCTCGGTGCGGATGGGGATGTTCTGCAGGTTCGGGTCGCTGGAAGAGAAGCGTCCGGTGGCGGAGCCGACCTGGTTGTAGCTGGTGTGGATGCGACCGGTACGCGGGTTCACCAGGGTCGGCAGCGTGTCCAGGTAGGTGGACTGGAGCTTGGTAAGCTGGCGGTACTCCAGCACCATGTCCACGATGGGATGTGCCTTGCGGACCTCCTCCAGGGTGGAGGAGTCGGTGGAGTAGCCGGTCTTGGTGCGCTTCGGCGCGGGCAACTCCATTTCTTTGAGCCTGGCAGGGGGCAAGAGTTTCTCAAAGAGAACTGTGCCAAGCTGCTGGGTGGAGTTGATGTTGAAAGGCTGGCCCGCCTCCTGGTAGATGTCCTCCTCCAGGGTATGCACCTGCCGGGCCAAGGCTGCGGACATGCGGTGCAGGCGCTGCACGTCCACCAGGATGCCGGCGCGCTGCATGTCTACGAGCACCGGCACCAGGGGCAGCTCCATGTCCCGCAGGATAGCCTCGCCGTGGACGTCGGCGACCATCGGCTCCAGGGCCAAGCGGAGACGCCAGGTCATGTCCGAGTCTGCGCCGGAGTAGGCGGCGGCCTGGTCTATGGGAACCTGGGCAAAGGTGATCTGCTTTTTGCCTTTACCAATGAGGTTGCTGATCTCGGTCATCTCCTCGTTCAGCATTTGGAAGGCAAGCTGCTTGAGGCCGAGGGCGTTCCGGCCGGCGATGTGGGCGGCGATCATGGTGTCGTAGTCCAGGCCGATGACCTCAATGCCCTGCTCGGCCAGCACCATCATGTCAAAGTTGGCGTTGTGGGCGGTCTTCTTCACCGAGGGATCTGCAAAGAGGGGGCGCACGGCGTCCAAGACCTGGCGCAGAGGGAGCTGGTGCGCACTCCACCCACCCTGACCCTCCCCCGCAAGGGGGGAGGGAAGAGAAGTGGACCTAACCCCCTCTGGCTCCCCCTTCCCTATGAGGGAAGGAGGAGGACTATTTTCAGGGGACACCCCCTTCGACAGGCTCAAGGCAGGCTCTGAAACCCCGGCAGAGGGCGCAAGGCCTTGCGCCCCTACATCAATGTGGCCGACGGGGACGTACCAGGCGCTGCCGGGCTGGCAGGAGAAGGAGAGGCCGGCCAGGTTGGCGCGCATGGGGTCAAGGTTATCGGTCTCGGTGTCAAAGGCGAAGGAGCCGGCGGCGCGCAGGGCGGCCAGCATAGCCTCCAGCGCCTCTGTGGTGGCAACGGTGACGTAGTTGGTAAAGGGTTTTTCCGAGCCGGGGACCTCCAGAAGCATACCCTGGGTGGGTGCAGACGGTTGTAGGGGCGACGCCGTGACCTCTCCCTCTCGGTCTCCCTCCCCTAAAGAGGGAGGGAGAGGCGAAGACGCGGGCGAGAGGATCTCGCCCCTACCTGCGGGAATGCGCGGCACCATGCTGGAGAACTCTAGGTCGCGCAGGATAGCCAGCACGTCGTCCCGCCCGTAGCCGCCGAAGCGCATGCGTTCCAGGTCAAGGTGCACCGGCGCGTCGCGGACGATGGTACACAGGCGCTTGTTCTGCACCAGGCGCTCCAGGTTGGGGCGCAGGAGCTCCTGGATGCGCGGCGGCTTGACCTCGTCCAGGCGCTGGGCCAGGGCCTCTATGCTGCCGAAGTCGGTGATGAGCTTGATGGCGGTCTTGGGGCCGATGCCTGGCACGCCGGGGATGTTGTCCGAGGCGTCGCCCACCAGTGCCTTGATGTCCGGCTGGAAGGCCGGGCCGAGGCCGCCGTAGCGCTCCTGGACGGCGGCGACGTCGTAGGTCTTGCGCTCCTGGATGGAGTATTGCAGGGCGACGCGCACGTGGGGCGAGACAAGCTGGAGCGTGTCCGTGTCGCCGGTGAGGATGACCACGTCCAGGTCCGCGTCCTCTGCTTGCTTGCACAGGGTTCCGATGATGTCGTCGGCCTCAAAGGTCTCCAGCTCGTAGATGGGGATGCGGAAGGCCCCCATGAGACGGCGCACCTTGGGGAACTGGTCGTGCAGCTCGCGCTCGGACTCCGGGCGCTGGGCCTTGTAGGCCTGGAACTCCAGGTGGCGAAAGGTGGGCGCGGCCATGTCAAAGGCAATGGCTACGTGGGTGGGATGCCAGTCCTGGAGGGCGCGCAGGAAGGTGTTCATGAAGCCGAAGACGCCGCGCACTTCCTCGCCGGTGCGCCGGACGGTCATGGGCTGCTGGATGGCGTGGTAGGCGCGATGCACCATAGCGTGGCCGTCCATAAGGATAAGCAGGGGCCTGGCGTCCAGGAGCGATGCCTGGACGTTGGCGCTTGCGTTGGGGCGGCGTGTGGTCATAGTGGGGCCTCCTGGGGGAGAGCATAAGGGCATAGAGCGTAGAGCATAGGGCATAGTGGCATTCGGGCAAGTGGGCAAACTGGCAGAAAGCTCTATGCCGTATGCTCTACGCTCTATGTCTTGTACGCCCGCCATTATAACAGGGGGAAGCGAGGGACTGGGTTGCTCACGACATTCCAGCGTGGAAATCCCCTTGACAGAAGGACTTTGGCATTGTAATTTGTGGCCGTCACAGACACAGCCGCTGCCCGCATCATCGTTGCCTCTATTGCGAGCCGACGGCATGTAGGTTTCATCTGCCACGGCGATGTGCTCGTGGCAACGCCTCAAGCGTCTGCTCTGAGGCCAGGGATAACATGCGAATGGAGGGGACATGACCACTGAAAACCAAGCACCGGAACAGCCCCGAGGAAGAAGACAAGGAGACCCCAACGTAACCTGGGCAGACACCGCCAAGCACATTGGTGAGGACTACTCCGGCGGCGTCATCATGATTGCCGACGAACGTGTGGATCCGAGCATGATCACGCGCTACTGCGAGGTCGCTGAGATCAGTAACCTGGTCTACTGGGACGAAGATGTCGCCAGGATGGCCGGCTACCGCGGCCAAGTGGTGCCCTGGGCCATGGTCAAGGAGGTCCCCACCTATAGCGGCCTCTGGCGGCCGGGCCAATCCACACGCTTTCCCTTGGATGCGGACAAGGACTTCCAGTCCCAGTTGGCCGATCGCCAGCCCTCGTCTGGTAGCCCGCCCATGCCGCCGACCAACGCTGGCTTCTTTACCGATATGGACATTGAGTTCTTTGAGCCCATCTGCGTGGGCGATCGGATCACCAGCATGGGCCGCGTGCTGCACCACGTCACGCCGCGGGAGACGCGCGTCGGCGTGGGCGCCTTCATAGGCTACACTACCAGCTACTTCAACCAGAAGGGCCAGCTTGTAGCCAAGGCCACTCAGGGCACCTACTCGTTCATCCGCAAGGCTGAGCAAGACATCGTCCGGTAGAATCCCGGACAATCACAAGGCATGAACCTGCACGCGGCCTTGACAGCAGCGAGTCGGCGTTGTAACTTGTCGCAGTCACCGACGCAGTAGCGAGTTGTGCTGCCGCCAGCCGTCTGTGTGCAAGGGCGCAGACGCGTCGTTTGGGGCGCGGCAGGCCCTGGCGCTGAGATCGGGAATACTAAGCGATTTGGAGGGGACATGACCACTGAGAGCCAAGCACCGGAACAGCCCCGGGGAAGAAGACAAGGAGACCCCAACGTAACCTGGGCAGACACCGCCAAGCACATTGGTGAGGACTACTCCGGCGGCGTCATCATGATTGCCGACGAACGTGTGGATCCGAGCATGATCACGCGCTACTGCGAGGTCGCTGAGATCAGTAACCTGGTCTACTGGGACGAAGATGTCGCCAGGATGGCCGGCTATCGCGGCCAGGTGGTGCCCTGGGCCATGGTCAAGGAGGTCCCCACCTATAACGGCCTCTGGCGACCAGGCCAATCCACGCGCTTTCCCCTGGATGCGGACAAGGACTTCCAGGCCCAGTTGGCCGCTCGCCAGCCCTCGTCTGGTAGCCCGCCGACGCCGCCGACCAACGCCGGCTTCTTTACCGACATGGACATTGAGTTCTTTGAGCCCATCTGCGTGGGCGATCGGATCACCAGCATGGGCCGCGTGCTGCACCACGTCACGCCGCGGGAGACGCGCGTCGGCGTCGGCGCCTTCGTGGGCTACACCACCAGCTACTTCAACCAGAAGGGCCAGCTTGTAGCCAAGGCAACCCAGGGCGGCTACTCGTTTATCCGCAAGGCTGAGGAAGACATCGTCCGGTAGAATCCTGGACGGTCCCAAGGCGTATCCCCATCTACAATCATTAAAGGAGAAAGCATGGAAGCTCCATCCTATGTCAGCTTGGTACATAAGCCTCACTGGACGATACCGCCCCAGATCTACTACGAGCAGGTCAAGGAGGGCGACAAGATCCCTAACGTTGAATTCAATCTGACCGTGCAACGCATGATTATGTTCGTTGGCGTGACCCGGAACTTCCCCGGCCTGCACCACAACGACCGCGTTGCCCAGAAGCAAGGCGCCGCCCCTGCCATGTTCTTGCAGAACAACTCCTGCCTGATGCTGTGGGAGCGGGCCACGTCCGACTGGTTTGGAGTCTACGGGCGCGTAAGGAAGGCCACCTTCCGCATCACCGACTTCCACCTGGCGGGGGAGAACGTCACCGTGGGCGGCACCGTCCACAGGAAATATCAGGAGGATGGCCTGAACCTGGTGGAGCTCGTCATGGAATCCAAGAATCCCCGGCGCACCTGCATGACCGGCACGGTCACCGTGGCGCTGCCGTCGCTCAAGTATCCGACTACGGCCCCGATGTGGGACCAATACGGCAAGGCCACCGTCACCTGCCAGTAGTCCCGTATCCCACGCCCGGCAGGGCGCGAATTCTGTAGTTGGTCAGGGAGACCCGCCTCACGGCGGGTCTCCCGCGTTTGGGACGAGCACATCGCCCGGCGCGCCGGCTACCGAAGCCAGGTCTCTCCCTGGGAGGCCGTCAAGGACACCTGCACTTACGGCGGCTCCTGGCGCGCCTGCCAGCCCACCCGCTACCCCATGCACCGGGGTATCAACGAAGGCTCGCGCACCGTATCCCGCCAGCCGTCCGGCGGCAGCGGCCCGCCAGTGCCGCCGGCCAACGTCGTCTTCTTCACCGACATGACCATTGAGTTCTTTGAGCCAGTGTGCCTGGGGTCCACTTCAAGCGCGGCTTTGCCTGAAGGTCCGGGTTCCTTGCATGGCATGTCTGAACGCACACAAAAGGTTAGAGAATGGAGGCAGTCAATGGGGCCTGAGGTTGTCTTTCCAGACAAGAACCTAGAAGCCGTAGTCCGTGAGGCGCTTGGGAAACCCCAAGGGCCGCTAACTAGGGTGGACCTAGAGAGACTGGACGTACTGGATGCTACAAGGCGAGAAATCGTAGACCTGACGGGGCTTAACCGTTGTGTTAACCTGACCGCGCTCGGACTCGGGGAGAACCGGATCAGCGACATCACGCCTCTGGCATCACTCACCAACCTGACGACGCTGACACTCTGGAACAACCAGATCAGCGACATCTCGCCCCTGACTTCACTCACCAACCTGACGACGCTTCGAATCTGGTACAACCACCTACGCGACATCAGCCCTCTGGCTACACTCACCAACCTGACTAGGCTCTACCTAGACGACAACCAGATCAGCGACATTTCGCCTCTGGCTCCACTTACCAAACTGACCGGGCTCAACCTCGACGGCAACCAAATCAGCGACATCACGCCACTGGCATCACTCACCAACCTGACGACGCTTTACCTAGATGACAACCAGATCAGAGATATCGGGCCTCTGGCTTCACTTACCAATCTGACCGGGATAGACCTCGACGATAACCGGGTCAGCGACGTCACGCCTCTGGCTCCACTCGCCAACCTGACCTGGCTGGAACTCCGTAACAACCAGAGCGGCGACATCACGCCTCTGGCATCACTCACCAGCTTGACATACCTAGACCTCTGGAACAACCAGGTCAGCGACATCTCGCCCCTGACTTCACTCCCCAACCTTCATTGGACCCGCATTGGCAACAACCCGTTGAGTAAAGATAGCATCCATGCTCACATCTCCACCCTCAAGTCCAAAGGCGTGTTCGTGGTACTGTCGGTTGGCTTCGCTTAACTCGGGCGTACCTAGGCTAAGACGAGTATGTGTTGAAGGCAATCCACTGTGAAAGGAGCCTGTCCAGGGTTCTGATTGCTTTCTGGCGTCTCCGGCTTCGTTTCTGCAACCGCAGTGTCCGGCGCATCGCTGATGAAGACGTTAGATGCCAATAAGCTTCTTGTAGTCAGGGTCAAAGACCACCTCGGCGTTCCCTGTGCGTGGCGTCGGCGTCCCGGCAGGGCGCGGCGGGGGAGGCGGCGCGTTGTCCCGCCTGCCTGCAACGGTGGGCCGCGTGCCAATGATCTTGGTCTGCTCCAACTGGGCCATATAGGCGTCGTCATACCCAACCAGCCCTTGCAGGGCATACTGGTTGTCCTGGCCCAGGGTATGGACGCCTTCCACAATGCGCAAGGGCGTCTTGCTCAACTTCCAGGGTCGGCCCATGAGGGCGCGCGTACCCATGCTCCCCCGCTCTGGGGGCCAGGTTACCTTCTCCAGAAACCCGTGGGCCCAATAGTGGGGGGAGAGGTTTGCATCTTTGGTGTCAAAGACTGCGCCGGAGGGAACGCCGGCGGATTGAAGAAGCTCCATCATCTCGTATTTGTCCAGTGTTCGGGACCATGCAGAGATGATGTGGTCAAGGGCATCGTGGTTCCTGCTGCGGTCTGACGGAAGGGTGAAGCGGGGGTCATGGACCAGTTCCGGCTTACCCATGGTTTTGCACAACGCCTGCCACTCAGTGTCGTCGCCAACGGAAAGCGTACACCACTTGTCGCCGCCGCTGCATGGATAGCACCCCTGGGGCGCACGCCAGGGGTGGCGGTTGCCCACGCGCCCATTGAGCCTCTCATTGGCTAGGTAGTCCAGGATATACTCGCCGGTGCAGTAGCAGCCGATCTGGTACATGCCCAGGTCAATCCATTGGCCCTTGCCGGTCCTGTTCCGGTAGCGCAGGGCGGAGGCGATGGCGAAGAGGCCGCTCCAAGTGGAAAGGAAGTCCACATACGAGGCGCCTGCCTTGGAGGGGATGTCATTGAGGTAGCCAGTGATCCAGGGGTGGCCGTGGGTAGCTTCCAGTGTTGTGGCCTGGCCTGGGTACTGGGCGTAGGGGCCTTCGCTATGGCCGTAGCCGGTGTTGGAGACCATGATGAGGTCAGGCTTGATTTTCTTGAGGTTAGGGTAGTCCATCTCCCAACGGCGCATGACACGGGGCGTGTAGTTTTCCACGACGATATCCGTGACTTTGACCAGCTCTTTGAAGGCCGTCCTGCCCTCTTCCCGGGAGAGGTCAAGGGTAAGGGAGCGTTTGCCTCGGTTGATCAGGTTGAGAGGGAGGCCACGGTTAAAGGGATCATTGCCTCCGTCGTTGTCCGGCATAGCTCCCTGGCCCGATCGGTCGGGATGCTGAATACCCTCTATCTTGATGACCTCAGCGCCGAGGTCGGTCATGATGCCGCAGGCGTAGGGCATTGCAATGACGTAGGTGGAGTCCAGAATCCGAATGCCTTCCAGGGGGCGCGTAGCCATTACCCTTCTCCTTCACTCTTTTGCCCAGTGCTAGGCAAAAGGGCCTCTATTTGTGTGCAGGATGACAGAAAAGCAAAATGACGAGGTTATTGTACGCCCTAAAGGAGCGGGGTCAAGGATGCCCGCGAATGAGTTTCGTTTGCTTTTAGGTGGTGTTGATGCTTTCTGGCACTAAAGCGCCAGGTCTAGCTTATGTTAACCCCCGGCTTTAGCCGGGAGGATAGAACAACACGCTAAAGCAACCGGGATCGGCTTCCCCATCATCAACTTTCACGCGGAAGGCGACCTTATCCATCCCACCGCACGGTTTCCAAGGTGTGGCAGGAGAAGGGCCTCAACCTGGTCCTCGAGCAGATGTTCAATGAGAATCCCCGGATGACGGCTATGACGGGAATTGTGGCGTTGCCCTTGAGGACCAACCCCCACAAGACGCCCCGCTGGAACGCAAACAGCGAAGCCTACTAGCCAAACGGCGCTTGGCCTTAGCAGCCAACGGAGAGGCCCCAGACTATGTCTGGGGCCTCTGTTTTTTGGGCCCGGTGTGTGGTCATTCCCTGTGCGGCAAGCGAAAGGAGGGGCGTCCCGACTTGTCGGGACGCCCCTCCGTGACTACCTGTCCTGGTGCAGCGCCTATCCCCGGGGTAGGCCCAGCCCGCGCCGGCCAACCTGGTCGCGCATGATCTGGGTGCTGCCGTGGTTGATGCCGGACTGGAACGCGCCCAGCAGATTGTGGGCGTACAGCCCGCTCTCTACGTTGTTGGGCGAGCCGTTCAGCAACTGGGCGTAAGGGCCCATCATCTGCACGATGGCCTCGGTGCTCTTGACCACGTGCTCGGGCGCCCACACCTTCTCGGCAGAGCCTTCGTAGGTGAAGTCGCCGCCGTGCTCCACGATGGACATGCTGCGCAGGGTCATGAGGCGGCATACCTGGGCCTCTGCCCACAGCTCAGCGATCTTCTCGCGGATGGCTTCGTTCTTCTTGATGTCGTAGCTGCCGAAGGTGTTGTCCTTGGCGAAGTTGACGATGTCCTCGTCGCGGCGGACCGAGCCGAGATACCGGCTGGCGCCAACGCGATCCAGGTTCAGGCCCATAGCGCCGACGTACCAGCCCATGTTCTTCTCGCCCAGCAGGGAGCTCTTCGGCACTCGTACGTCTTCAAAGAAGGTCTCATTGGTGCGGTTGGTGCCGTAGGTGGTGCCCGGAGGCGCCGGGGGATCGTTCTGGATGGTCCACAGCGGGCGGACGGTGATGCCCGGGGTGTCCATGGGGAAGATGAGGATGGAGATGCCGCGATGCTTGGGCGCATCGGGGTCCGTGCGGCACATCAGGTAGATGTGGGTGGAGTTGTGCGCGCCGGAGGTGAAGATCTTCTGGCCGTTGATGACGAAGAAGTCGCCGTCCTCAACTGCGCGGCACTGGAGGGAGGCCAGGTCTGCGCCGCCGGAAGGCTCAGTGAAGCCCTGAGCCATACTGATCTCGCCCTTAATGAGCTTGGGGATGTAGTAGTTCTTCATCTCCTCGGTGCCCGCAGCCATGATAGCTGGAGCGCCGCTGCCGCCGCCACCCACGCTGATGTTGACGCGGGTGAACTCCTCTTCCACCAGGTACTGGGTGATGCGATCCTTTGCTGCCCCACCATACTCTTTGGGCCAGGCAATGCCAAGCCAACCCTTCTCGTCAATCTTCTTGAAAAGGGCCTTGACCTTGGGGCCGCGACCCCGCTGTGCGGGATTCGGGTTAGAGGGAGAAGTGGTATTCTCTCCCATCTCCTCGGCCACGTCCACACTGACATTCTCCGCAATGAACTTGCGGATTTCCTGCCGGAGCTCTTCTTGTTCCTTAGACCAACCGAAGTCCATAGGTGCTCCTTTCGTAATGCGACATGCGACTCCGACGCTTCCATAGCATCGGCAGGCACAGTCGCACACCAATAGCTTAAAGCGTCTCGCACAGTGTCTACCTAAGATGCAGCGGTGTCAAGAGGTTGACCATAACCTTAATCCATGGGTAGGGGAGGGCGAGGCTGTCACGCCCGTATTCACCGGCCTCATATTCTGCGTGCAGGGTCTTTCGGTGTTTCGGCTGGATTCCACATTCTGAAGCGCCCAGCGTCTACGGCATCAAGGTGACATTGGACGTGGGCGGGAAAACCCTGCCCCGGAATGGTTCTCCCCGCGTCGGTGAGAGAACCGAAAGACCCTGGGCTCTGATTGAAGTCCAGCACGGCACCGCCAGCTTCTGCCGCAGGCCAATATCTACCGCAATACGTTCAGGCCCTCGCCTCGGCTAGCAGCTCCTTCCGCAGGCCCAGGGTGTAGATCTGCCGGAGCGGGCCGACGAGCAGGCTGAGGCCCATGATCACCACAAAAACGCCGCCCAGCACAGACAGGACAAGCGACACGCTCAACGCTTCGGCCAGCGCCCCGTTGACCAGGTTGAATATCGCCATCATCCCGCCCACGTGGAAGGTGTAGACCCCGTTTGCCCTGCCCCGGACCGTGTCCGGAACCATGTATTGCACCAGCACCTGGGAAAGCGTCATGAACCCCGCCTGGGACGCGCCGATAAAGAACAATGAGGCCCATGCGCCGGTCAGCGCGCCGGATGCCGCCAGCGCCATGGGGGCCAGCCCGCTGACCACGCCCAGCCACAAGAGCAGCTTGCCGCGTGTCCGTTCGCTCTCTATGCCCGCCAGGATGACGACAATGACCAGGGCGCCTGCGCCATCCGCCATCATAAGCAAGGCGAACCCTTCTTCGCCCAACCCCAGCCTTCCGTGGGAGAAGCCAGGCAGCATAGACTCAAAGGACATGGTAAGCGCGCAGTGCAGCACGGAGATCAACACCACTGCCAGAAGCGGCGGATGGGTGTAGATGTACACGAAGCCTTGCAGGAAGTTCGCCACCGCCCCTTTGGAACGGTCAATAAGGCCCACGGATTGCGTCTTGATCCGGAGGATTGCCGCCAGCCCGTAGCAGTACAGCAGCGCGCACACTGTCAGCGACCAACCGATGTCTACGGTAGCCAGCAGCGGCACGATGAGCATCGGCCCTATCAGCCGGCTGGCCTGCATGGTTGCGGAGTTCAGGGCAACGGCGTTGAGCAGCCGCTCCTTTGGCACCAGGTTGGGCACCAGGGATTGCGATGTGGGCATCTGCACCGACCGGGCTGTGCCATTCACAAGCGACAGTACCACCATGTGCCATACTTGCACCTGGCCAGTGAACACCAGCGCAGCCAGCACCAGGTTCTGGACAACGTTCAGTGCAAAAGACCAGGCTAGCACCTTCCGCCGGTCAAACCGGTCTGCCATGTACCCGGCGATAAAGGGCACCACCATCTGCGGCGCCATGGCGGAGAAGGTCACGACGCCCACCAGCAGCGACGACCCGCTCAAGTCGTAGGCCAGCACTCCCCTGGCTACGATCAGCGCCCACGCCGCAGCGCCTGCGGCCATGGTGGCATACCACATCGTCCGGTAGTCCTGGTACTGAAGCGCTCCCAGGAACCGGGCGCCCGTGGCCCGGGCGAACTGCATCGTGTTAGTCACGTTTCCTCCTCCCCAGGTCTCAGCCCGAGGCGCAAGCAAGATGACAAAGAAACGCCTCCGGCAGAGACTGCCCGAGGCGCGCTCCTGGCCTGTCTCTCAGAAGGCAGACAGCACGAACAGTCGCAGGCGGTAAGGGCGTCTTTCCGGCTGAACAGTGAGGGCGCGGCGTATGCACGTTGTATTGCCGTGTTGTCGTGCAGAGTATAACAGCGACCATTGGGGGAGGAAAGCGGGCGTACCCCCTTGCCCGCAGAAGACGTTGCGCCTATGCTGTATCCCCGAACGCCCATCTCAAGGAGGCAACTATGACGGAGCAATCGGCTTCTCTCAGCCCCGAGCACATCGTCGCCGAGTTCCACAAGAACGGCGTGACCCACGTCATCATGCTGCCGGACAGCGAGACCAATTTCCTTTACAACCTCTTGCAGGCCGACCCAAGCCTCACCATCCTGCACATGGCGCGGGAAGGCCAGTCTTTCTCCACCGCCGCCGGGCTGTCGGTCGGCGGCAAGAAGCCCGTGGTGTTGATCCAGAACACCGGCCTCCTGGAGTCCTGCGACTCCCTGCGCGGCTGGTGTATGGGCCTGAAGATACCCGTCGTGCTCATGGTGGGCTATCGCGGCTGGACACGCCACGGCGTCAACTCCCCCACGGACGTCGCCAACTTCACCGAGCCGATCCTGCACGCCCTGGGCATCCACTACTTCCTGGTGGAGAACGACGGCGACGCTTCCCGCCTGTCCCTTGCGTTTCAGGAAGCGGAGCAGACTCGCAAGCCCGTGGCCGTCCTTGTCGGCGACGAATATCACGGCTTCGTCAACCGCTAGCCGGCACGCCCTCTAGAAAGGTGCAAGTCCCGATGCATCGGGACTGCCGGGGTGCCAGGGGTGTCCCCTGGAAACAAAACTCTCCTCCTGAAAGGAATACCACCATGTTTGACGCAGCGGAAATGTTCCGGCTCTTTGCGCCCCATCGCGGCAACGCCATCGTCGTCCCGGGGCGCGGCACGCGCCGCTGGCTGAAGTTCAGCTCCAAGCCGGAACGCGACGTGCCCCTCGGCGATCCGGCTATGGGCGGCCACGCCTCCTTCTCCTTCGGCCTGGCCCTGGCCCAGCCCAAGGAGCGCGTCATCCTCTTTGACTCCGAGGGCGACGTGCTCATGAACATGGGCGCTCTGGGCACCATCGCCGAGGCTGCCCCCAAGAACTTCTATCACTTTCTGCTGGACAACGAGTGCTACGCCACCACCGGCGGCCAGCCCGTGCCCAATGCCACGAACATCCGCTACGCCGACGTTGCCAAGGACATGGGCTATCCCCACGTCTACTTCTTTGACCAGCTAGAGGACTTTGCCAATAGCGTGGAAGGCATCTTGAAGCAGCCCGGCCCCGTCTTCGTCCACATGAAGATCACGCCGGAGATTGAGAACCTCCCCATCAACCAGCGCCCCCGCGTCAACCCTCGCACCGTAGACCAGGTCCTCTCCGACATGAAAAAGGAGCTCAAGGTCGCGCGGTAATCCGAAGGGGGGGAGGCAGCGCCTCGCCCGCGTACCACTTTTGAGGCAGACCACCGTATCTGCCCGCTCCCGTAGGGGCACGACATATCGTGCTCCTACGCGCGTGACGCGGCGAAGGCCCGCCCAGCATAGCATCGGCGTACCATTGGGGCGTAGGGGCGCAAGCCTTGCGCCCTCGCTTGCTTGCCGCATTGGCCCTGTCCGTTGGGACAGATTACCGTATCTGGCCTGTCCCTCTCCGTAAGGGCGAGGCACTGTCTCGCCCCCGTTCTCCAGCGCCGTCTCCAATTCGTGCTATGATGTGCCCGCTATGGCTATTGACTGGAACATGGTAGGCGCTTTTGTCGGCATTCCAGGTGCCGTTGGCACTGTTTCGGCTTTCGTCATTTGGGCGTACAGACGAAACCGGCAGAAAAGCGATACCGGCAGCCAGGCCCAGGCTGAGCAACCTCCTCTCGACCCCCACGGCCTGCCCATCCACGAATCTGAAGGCTTCGTCGGACGCACCACCGAAATGACAACGGTGGTCGCCGCCCTCTTGGGCCGCCACTCCCTCCTCATCCACGGCGAGCCGGGCATCGGCAAGACCGCGCTTGCGGTCCAGTCCCTGGGTTCTCCCCAAGTGCAACAGACCTACCAGGGCCACCAGCACTACATAAACCTTGAGGGACGCACCTCTATCTCCCTCGTGACCCTCTGCGACGACGTGGCCCGCAGCCTCGGCGCGCTGGACGTCCTGAAAACCGAGGACGTGGACCAGAAAATCCCCATCCTCATTGCCAACCTGGGCAGCCCGCCGCCACTCATCGCTTTCAACAATGCCGACGGCCCTGCCGCCGTCGCCGCAATAGCCGCCTTCCGCGGGCGCGTCATGGATGGCCCGCTCCTGGTCACTAGCCGCGACGCTATCCCCGGCATGACTACACTGAAGTTGACACCGCTGAAACCTGAACCCGCCCACCACCTGTTCCTATCCCGCGCAGGACGCTCCCCGAGGGCGGATGAACGGAAGCCGGTAGACGACATCCTGGCCATCTTGGACGGCAACCCCCAGGCCATCATCCTCACGGCGGGTGTTTTCCAGGACATGAATGCCGCTGACCTCCTGAAGGCCCTACGCAGCCGCCCCTTTGATGTCGTTGGCCCCGTCCGCGCCGCCTTTGACGTGTCTTACGACCGTCTCACCCAACCACAACAGCGCCTCTTTGCCGCCCTCAGCGTCTTCGCCGGCCCCGACTTCTCCGCCGAGGCCGTCCAGTCCCTCTTTGATGAAGACCTCGCCCTGGAGTTGGGAACCCTCGTAGGAGTCTCCCTCCTCCGCCGCGACCAGGCCACAGGCCGCTACAGCATCCACCCCCTGCTGAAGCAGTACGCCAGGGGCAAGTTGGAGGGAGAAGACGCCCTCCAACTTCGCCTTGCCGCCTACTACGCCCAGTTCACCGATGCCCACGACCGGCCAACCGAGGAGCACCTGAACGCCGTTGCCCTGGACTTCCTCAACATCCGTGGCTCCGTGGAGTGGTGCCTTGCCAGGTCCAAAGGGCAATCCGCCGCCCTCCTGCTGACTGAACTAGTCTTCAACCTGGAATACTTCCTGAGAGTACGTGGCTACTGGACGGAGCGCGTGTCCTGGGGCGAGGCGGGGGTGGAAGCCGCCAAGCTCCTCGGAAACGACCAGCGCCTTGCCATCATCGCGGGAATTCTAGCAATAGCTTATTACCAAAAGGGAGACTTAGAACGTGCCAGGTTGGGGCATCTGGACGCCAAAGACGCTTTCCAGCGTCTCAAGGACGACAGCAATGTTGCCCAGGCTCTCCATATGCTTGGTATTCTGGCCCAGCAACAGGGCCACACAGACGAGGCCCGGAACCTCTATCAGCAGAGCCTGGACATCAGAAAACGCCTGGGCTACCAGCAGGGCATCGCCCAATCCCTCCACAACTTGGCTGTGCTAGCCCAGGGTCAGGGCCACCCCGACGAGGCCCGCGACCTCTACCAGCAGAGCTTGGACATCAAGAAGCGCCTGGGCGACCACCACGGCATCGCCGAAACCCTCGGCCAGTTGGGTATCCTGGCCCAAGCCCAGGGCCGCACCGACGAGGCCGTCCAACTCTACCAGCAGAGCCTGGACATTGCCAAGCGCCTGGGCGACCAGCAGGGCATCGCCCGAACCCTCCACCAATTGGGCATGCTGGCCTACTCCCAGGGCCGCACCGACGAGGCCGTCCAACTCTACCAGCAGAGCCTGGACATCAAGAAGCGCCTGGGCGACCAGCGGGGCATCGCCAGCACCCTTACAGCACTAGGTTTGTCAGCCAGCGGCGCTGGGAATCCACAAGAAGCTGCTCGTTTGTTATCAGAAGCCCTACAAGCCTTTCAACGCTTGGACGACCAGAGTAGTATAGCAATGGTCTACCACAACTTGGGCAACCTGGCCTACTCCCAGGGCCGCACCGACGAGGCCCGTGACCTCTACCAGCAGAGCCTGGAGATCGAGAAGCGCCTGGGCGACCAGCAGGGCATCGCCGGTACCCTCCACAACTTGGGCATGTTGGATGAAGACGCAGGCAGACTACACGAGGCCCAGCAGCAGTTCACCGAGGCCCTCGCCATCCTGGAACGCCTTGGCTCCCCGGACGCCGCAACAGCCCGACAATCCCTCCAGAGCGTCCAGGAACATCTCAAGCAGCAGCAATCCACAGCACAGTAATGCCGTGGCAGGCCACCTGTCGTCCTCGTGGGGGCGTCCCGACAGGTCGGGACGCCCCCAACGATTATTCCTGGCACATGCCATTCCTTCGCAGGCTATTGGCATGAGCATAGGTCAAGCCGCTTCAAGTATGTGGCACCCAGGTATCTCCAAGCCGTACCCTTTAGCAATCCTCCACGACTGCGATAATCACTCAAAGGGGTGAAGCGCTGCGGCGGCAGAATCACCCTGTGGCGGGATGGGCAAGACGGTCTCCCCACTGGTACTGTGGATGCAGGCAGGTCAAACAGGACATTGCAGTCTTACGGGAGGGTTGCATCATGGCACAGCACAGTGGACATCGGGCGATGCGAACGAGCAACCGGCAAGCAGGCTTCACGCTGCTGGAGGTCATGATCGTCATGGCCATCATGGGCGTGCTCATGACCATCGTCGTTCCGCGGGTCAGCGGAACGAAGACTGCCAGCCTGGAGAGCCAGGTCAAGGCGGACGGGCATAACGTGCAGACGGGCATCAACAACTACAACACCCACGCCATTGCGGAAAACTCCTGGCCGGAGCAGCCCCTGGGGACGAAGTACGCCTACTCCTCCGGCGCCGGCAGCGCGACCCTTGCTCCAGGGGACAAGGTCGTTTTGGTGGACAAGAGCAGCGCCATTACCCCTGACCCGACGGTGTACCTTGAAATCAAGTGGGACGCGCAGACCAATACCTGGAATCCCAACGGCTCCGTGGGAACCGCACAGTTCCTGCCTGACTACATCCTCAATTTGCCCGAGAGTTCGGCCCTTCAGAACGACGAAGGCGTGACCGACTCCACTGGCAAGAAGCTGTACGAGGTGCTCTGGTTGATGAAGAAGAACCAGGCTGGCGCAGCCAGCGAAGGGCGCGCTCTGGAGGTCTATCGTCTGACGAGCTACGATTCCGCGGGCCATACCGTGGTGTATACCCGGCAGTTCTAAGGCGTTGGCGGCCCCGGATTCATCTATGATTCACCCGAAAGAGCTATGGTTCTGTTCTCTACATGATGCTAGAGTATACGTAAAAGAACGTAGCAAATGCGTTGGAAAGAGGTTACAACATGGGCAGCATTACTAATGGCAAGAGGGGAATGCGCGGATTCACCCTCATTGAGATCCTCATTGTGCTTGCAGTGCTTGGCGTACTGGCAGCGGTCGTCGTTCCCAACGTCATCGGCTTCATGGGACGCGGCAACGCCAGGTCCGTAGAGGGGGACAAGTCCACTATCACCCTGGCAGTGCAGTCGTTCAAGGGCGATAACCACGTGGGCGTCGCCTCCGGCCAGTGGGGCAAAGGCACACGGGGAAACCCGTATCCCACGGCCGGCGGCAGCGCCAACTTTGTTGAGTTGAGCACCGCCACCTTTGACTCCGCCTTTCCAAGCAACCCGCGCGTCATGAAATACGCTGCCGGCCCCAGCGCCGGCGTTGACGCTGTGGACGCGGACATCACCAGCTCCGCCGTGTGGATGGGCCTGCTCAAGCAAGAGCCTTTTGGCACTGCCGGCACGACCTACACGGAAAACACCGCTTCCGGCACCGCCCATCCCATGGCCAATGAGCAGGGCCAGTATTTGAAGGATCTGCCGCAATCGGCCTCCGAGTGGAATACCGACATAGATTCCAACTACACCAACAACAACGGCCTGTCTGAAGGCACCTACACCTGGATCGTCCTGGATACGGGAGATGTGGTAGCCGCCTACAAACAGAGCGATGGCAAGTGGTACGCCGGCTACAATGGCGTCTATCCGTAGCCTCTCAACACTGGGTAAGATGATAGGAGTCCCGATGCAATCGGGACTCCTATCTTGTTAACGGCAAGTGCTAAGGAGGCCGTTTGTAGATGGACAAACTGTACCACACCGTAAGCGGTGCGGCTTCAAGCCACAGCCTTTATGCTGCGGTGTTGTGACTGTCCGCTTACTCGCGCACTCCTTAGCAATCCCGCCTGGCAGGACTGGTAAAACCTTTGCGATAGGGAACCGATACTTAAAGGGCAGCGTCTTGTTGTCATGCCGGGGGATCCCTCTGGCTGCGCTCAGGGTGCAATCCGCTGAGGACACCCCACCTTGGGACCATGAACAGACCTCTAGGGCAACAACACGCCCGGCCCAAAAGCATTGGTAATGGGGAGAACAAGAGCTAGGCAGGCAACCCACCCGGCGGATTATGAAGAAGGGTGAGCAGATGAAACAGCAGCAAAGCAGCACCACCCTGGAAGTGACCATCATGGACCTCTCCGAGCGGCGGTTCCTTGAAGGCCCCCACGGCCGGACCATAGGGTTTGCCCAGTCGGCCAGGGTCTTCGTTGAGATGTTCCGCGGTTTTCGCGCGCTGCATTTCGTCGGCCCCTGCGTTACCTTCTTCGGTTCGGCCCGTTTCCCGGAAGACAATCCCTACTACGGCCTGGCCCGCAGCGCTGGGTTTGCATTGGCCAAGGCGGGGTTCACTGTGGTGACCGGCGGCGGACCGGGGATCATGGAGGCGGCCAACCGGGGCGCGAAGGAAGCGGGTGGAGAGACGGTCGGCTGCGGCATCAAGCTGCCCCACGAACAAGCCCCCAATCCTTACCTGGACACCTGGATGGAGTTCAACTACTTCTTTGTCCGCAAGGTCATGCTGGTCAAGTACTCCTTTGGCTTCATTGTGCTGCCGGGAGGCTTTGGTACGTTTGACGAGGTGTTTGAGACCGCTACCCTGATCCAAACGGGCAAGATACGGGACTTCCCTGTGGTGCTTATGGGCAGCGAGTTCTGGTTGCCCATCTTGGAGTTCCTCCGCGTGTCCATGGTGGGCGAGGGCGCTATTGACAAGACAGACTTGGACCGCATCATCGTCACTGACGACCCGGAGTGGGCGGCGGAAGTGGTGCGTCACGCCGCTTTCAGCAAGTTCGGCGTCCGCTACGCCCAGCGAGTCCGTCGCAGGTGGTGGCTCTTGGAGAAGAAGGGCTAGCCGTTTTTCAGGGAGTATTCATGCGGTAGGGACAGTTGTATGGTAGCCTTCGTTGACTACAGTCAAGAGGTGGTCATGTTTGACCCTCTGGAGCTGGTGAAACGAAGTTCCGACGCTGCCTTTGCCCTGGACGGGGTATTCCGCGTGCTGGCTTGGAACGACCAGGCGGAAGCGCTCACGGGCATCTCGCGCCAGGAGGCGGCGTCTCACGCCTGCTACGACCTCTTCACGGCAAGGTCGGAGAACGGGGAGTTCGTGTGCGGGCCGGACTGTGAGGTGGTTTCCTGCTTCCTGAAAGACATCCCCTTTGCTCACCAGCGTCTGGTCATCCACAGCAAGACCGGCCTGGACCGTCTCGTTCAAGTAAGCACCATCGTCCTCCCCGGCCCTGTGCAGCCGGATTCGCCCAAGGCCATCGTCTTCCTCCGCAGTTTGGAATCCCCAGTCAACGCCGCCGCCCAAGGCCGGCCTGTCCTCAAGGTCTACACCCTGGGCCGTTTTCGCCTGGAAGCCGCCAATCAAGAGGTGGACTTCCGTACCTGGCCGCGCCGCCAGGCCGTAACGCTGCTGAAAATCCTGGTGAGCCAGCGCGGGCGGCCTGTCCCACGGGAGGCGGTGCAGGACGCCCTCTGGCCCGACGTTGACCCCGCGGAAGCCGCCAAACGCCTGAAAGTGGTGGTCCATAGCCTACGCCGGTGTCTTGCCGCCCATTGGGGCGAGGCTGGCGCTTCCTATGTCCAGACCGAGGACGGCGGCTACCGGCTGTCTTCAGGCCCCTCTTTGTGGGTAGACGTGGACCGCTTTCAAGCGCTGGCCCAGGAGTCCAAGACCGCCGCAGCACGGGGCGATTTGGAGGAAGCCCTCGTCGCCACGCACGAGGCCGCTGCCTTGTATCAAGGCGACTACCTGCAAGAAGACCGCTATACCGATTGGGTCTTGCCGGAGCGGGTACGGCTCCAGGAGCTTTTTCTGGATGTTCTCCTGAGCGCCGGCGCGCAGTGCCGTGACGCAGGACTCTTTGAAGAAGCGCTGGACATGTGCGTGCGCGGGATTGCCATTGACCTTTGCCGTGAAAGCCTCCACCGCATCGCCATGGAATGCCTGTGGCGCAAGGGCCAGCGCAGCGAGGCGTTGCGCCAGTTCATGGCCTGCCGCGAGGCCCTTCACCAGGAGCTGGGGGTAGAGCCTATGCCGGAGACCATGGCATTGCACCAGCGCATCCTTCAAAACACGGCTTTTGCCATAAGAACAGGCTGAGGCGTAGGGGCACGATATATCGTGCCCCTACGAGGCTCGCCGGTATTCTGCGTTTCCCACAGTGGCATCTTTTTTGTACGCAAAAGTTGTTTGTAACCGCTCTGTAACCATAGTGTGCCACTATCACGAAAAAGAAGTGTATAGGCTCAAGTCCAACCACAAATCCCAGGGAAGGAGCCCGTATGAGCCAAGATAATGTTTCGCGGCGTACGTTCCTCAAAATCACGGGAGGCGCTGTTGCCGGCGCGGCAGTAGTCAGCGCGGTGGAGCAGCTCGGCATTGAACCGGCATTGGCCTCTCGCACCCTTGTCCCCGTGGACCAGCTTGCTACCAACCCACTGGAGCACTACCCCAACCGGGGGTGGGAGCAGGTGTACCGGGACCAGTACTCCTACGATAGCTCCTTCACCTTTGTGTGCGCCCCCAACGACACCCACAACTGCCGTCTGCGTTCCTTTGTGAAAGCGGGCGTCGTGCTGCGCTCCGAGCAGAACTACGACTCCCAGAAGGTCAAAGACCTGTACGGCATTCAGGCGTCGCGCCATTGGAACCCACGCGGCTGCAGCAAGGGTTTCACCATGCACCGCCGCGTGTACGGCCCCTACCGCCTCAAGTACCCCATTATCCGCAAGGGATGGAAGGAGTGGGCGGACGCAAACTTCCCATCGCTTTCGGATACGCCCGCGCTGCGGGACACGTACAAGTTCAACAGCCGTGGTACGGATACTTTTGTCAGGGTCACGTGGGACCAGGCCTACGATTATATGGCAAAAGCGGCCGTCGCCATTGCCACCACCTACAGCGGAGACGCCGGAAAGGCGCGCCTTGCCAAGGACGGCTATCAGCCGGAAATGATCGCCGAGGCCAAGGGCGCGGGAACGCGGACCATGAAGTTCAGGGGCGGCATGGGGCTGCAGGGCGTCATCGGCAAGTACGGCATGTACCGCAACTCCAACATGATGGCGATTCTGGACACCATGATCCGGGGCGTGTCCCACGACGAGGCCCTGGGCGGTCGCAACTGGTCCAACTACACCTGGCACGGCGATCAGGCCCCCGGCCACCCCTTTGTCCACGGCCTGCAAGCCTCGGACTGCGACATGAACGACCTCCGGAACACCAAGCTGCACATCCAGTGCGGCAAGAACCTGGTGGAAAACAAGATGCCGGAGAATCACTTCTTCAACGAGATCATGGAGCAAGGGGCCAAGATCGTCGTCATCACGCCGGAGTACAGCCCACCGGCAACAAAGTCGGACTACTTTATCTCGGTGCGTCCCGGCCTGTCCGATACATCCATCTTCCTGGGTATTACCAAGGTCCTCATGGACAACAACTGGTACGACGCCGACTTCGTCAAGCAGTTCACCGACTTCCCCATGCTCATCCGGACGGACACGCTGAAGCGCCTTTCAGCCAGCGATGTTTTCCCCGGCTACAAGCTGGGTTTGGACAAGGCCGGCCCTAGCTTTACCACCCAGGGCATGACCCAGGCCCAGTACGACAAGCTGGGCGACTACGTGGTGCAGGACAAGAAGACGGGAGCGCTCAAGGCCGTCACCCGGGACGACGTGGGCGAAAAGCTGGTGGCCAAGGGCATAGACCCCGACCTGGAGTTCAAGGGGACCATAACCCTGGCGAACGGCTCCAAGGTTGAGGTGATGACCCTTTGGGAAGGCTACAAGATCAACCTGAAGGACTACGACCTGGATACCGTTGCCGAGATCAGCGGCGCGCAAAAAGACATGGTGATGCAGCTTGCCAAGGACATCGCCACCATCAAGCCGGTGGCCATCCACGTGGGCGAGGGCATCCAGCACTGGTTCCACGCCACGTTGCACAACAGGGCGGAGTATCTGCCTCTTATGCTGACCGGCAACGTGGGCAAGCCCGGCGCGGGTGTCTTCCAGTGGGCGGGCAACTATAAAGCGGCGCTCTTCCAGGGTTCGCCCCTCCAAGCCCTGCCGGGCTTCAAGGCATGGGTGGCGGAGGACCCCTTCAGCCCAAACCTGGACTCCACCGCGGACGGCAAGAACATTGTCGCCCACGCCTATGCCAAAGATGAGGAGCCTGCCTATTGGGACCACGGCGATCAGGCCCTCATCGTGGAGACGCCGAGCAAGGGTCGCAAGAACTTCACGGGCGTCTCCCACATGCCTACGCCGACCAAGTGGCTGTGGTTCACCAACGTCAACATCATCAACAACGCCAAGTGGGCCTACGGGCTTATCAAGGACGTCAACCCCAAGATTGACTGCATCGTCAACCAGGACATAGAGATCACGGCGACGGGCGAGTACTCGGACATCAGCCTGCCGGCCAACTCCTGGATGGAGTTCCAAAGCTACGAGATCACGGCCTCTTGCTCCAATCCCTTCTTGCAGATATGGGGCAAGACTGGCATTAAGCCGCTGTACGACACCCAGGACGACGTGATGATCCTGGCCGGCTTTGCGAAACACATGGCCTCGGTGACCAAGAACCAGGCTTTTGCCGACTACTGGAAGTTCGCGCTGGAAGGCAAGCCGGAAGTGTACATGCAGCGGCTGCTGGACGCCTCCACGACGACGCGAGGCTACAAGGTGGACGACATCCTGGCCGGCAAATACGGCGAGCCAGGCGCAGCCCTCATGCTGTTCCGCACCTACCCGCGCATCCCCTTCTGGGAGCAGCTCCACGACAGCATCCCGTTCTACACCGACACGGGCCGCCTGAACTCCTACTGCGACATCCCCGAAGCCATTGAGTACGGCGAAAACTTTGTGGTACACCGCGAAGGCCCGGAAGCCACCATGTACTTGCCCAACGTCATCGTGTCCACCAACCCGATGGTGCGTCCGGACAACTACGGCATCACGCCGGCAATGCTGCAAAACTCGGTGTTGGACGCAGACGTGCGCACCATCGCTAACAACAAGATGTCCTGGGCTGACGTAAAGAAGACCAAGAACCCGCTGTGGGCCAACGGCTTCCACTTCTACGTCGTGACTCCCAAGACGCGGCACCGCGTCCACTCCCAGTGGAGCGTTGAAGGCCTGCACATGATCTGGGATTCCAACTTCGGCGACCCGTACCGCAAGGACAAGCGCACCGTGGGCCTGGGCGAGCACCAGGTACACATGAACCCCCAGGCGGCCAAGGACCTGAACATCAACGACGGCGACTATGTGTACGTGGACGCCAACCCTGCCGACCGCCCCTACCTGAACGCGAAGCCGGACGACGCCTTCTATAAGGTGGCGCGCCTTATGCTGCGCGTAAAGTACAACCCTGCCTACCCCTACCACGTCATTATGATGAAGCACGCTCCCTTCATGGCGACTGAGCGCAGCGTGAAGGCCCACGAATCCCGCGCCGACGGTCGCGCCCTGTCCGAGGACACCGGCTACCAGTCCAACCTGCGCTATGGCTCCCAACAGAGCCTGACCCGGGACTGGGCCATGCCCATGCACCAGACGGACACCCTCTTCCACAAGAAGAAGGTGGACATGTCCTTCCTCTTCGGCGGCGAGGCGGACAACCACGCCATCAACACCGTGCCGAAGGAGACGCTGGCAAAGGTAACCAAGGCGGAGCACGGCGGCTTGGAAGGCAAGGGGGCATGGCTGCCCGGCACGACCGGGTTCACTCCCGCCAACGAAAACGACTTCATGCAGCGCTACATCATGGGCGACCTGGTGAAGTAGGAGAAGGATAAGCGCAATGCCAAAGGATGAGTTTGATCCGGAAGACCCCATGGAGCTGGTGGGCGTGGAAGTGCCCACAGACCCGGACGAGGCCATGGACGATATTGTCCAGGAGTACCTGATGATGGGGTACAAGCCGGAGCAGATCTTTTTCCTGTTCCGCTCGCCCTACTACGGTGCAACCCATCGTATCTACCAACTCAAGGGGCATGAGTACGTAAAGCAACGCGTCAAGCAATTAGCCGCACAGTGGAACGACGGCTGGCTCCCCAACACTCTCACACCCTCTCAAAACGGAGGTACATCCCATGCCTAAGGTCTACAACTGGCAGCTTGGCCGGGACACGTCCTACCCCTACGCGGGGGCGTACCCCGACCGGCAGTGGGCCTTCGTGTTTAACATCAATCGTTGCATTGCCTGTCAGACGTGTTCCTTCGCGTGCAAGAGCACCTGGACCTTCTCCAAGGGCCAGGAGTACATGTGGTGGAACAACGTGGAGACCAAGCCCTACGGCGGGTATCCACGGAACTGGGACGCAAAGGTCCTGCAGCTCCTGGACACTGCAAACCTATCCGCCGGCAAGTCCATGCAGTGGGACACGGCCAGCAAAGACCCTAAGCAGCGTCCCTATGGGACCTACAACGGCCTCACCATCTTTGAAAGCGCCGAGATGGAAAGCCCCCAGCAGCAGGTTGCTATTGGGTACGAGCCGGCAGACTCCGAATGGGCAGCGCCTAACATCTACGAAGACACGGCCGTTGGCGTTCCAAGCAAAGCCGGCGCTACCAACATGGAGCCGGCCATGCTGCCGGAGCACAAGACGTGGTTCTTCTATCTCCAGCGCGTGTGCAACCACTGCTCCATGCCGGCCTGCCTGGCCGCCTGCCCGCGCCAGGCCATCTACAAGCGCAAGGAAGACGGCATCGTGCTCATTGACCAGGAGCGATGCCGTGGCTACCGCAAGTGCGTTGCCGCCTGCCCTTACAAGAAGAGCATGTACCGTTCTACGACGCACACCTCGGAAAAGTGCGTGGGCTGCTACCCCCGCATAGAGGGTACCGACCCGCTGTTCCCCGGCCAGCCTATGGAGACGCGGTGCATGACCTCTTGCCCGGGCAAGATCCGTATGCAGGGCCTGGTGAAGATGAACCCGGACGGTTCGTGGGCGGAGGACCGCTACAATCCCCTGTACTACATGGTGAAGATCGCCAAAGTAGCCCTGCCGCTGTACCCGCAGTTCGGCACGGAGCCTAACGGCTACTACATCCCGCCCCGGTGGGCGCCGCGTTCCTACCTGAAGCAGATGTTCGGCCCGGGCGTAGACGACGCCATCGCCCAATACGCCATGCCGGACCGGGAGTTGCTGGCCGTATTGCAGCTCTTCCGGTCTACCCAGGAAATCATCTTCCGCTATGAGATCGTCCAGGGGCCCAAGGTCTTTGAGACCACCCTACGGGGCCAGAAGTGGGAGATGTACAACGACACCATCATTGGGTACGGCAAGGACAACCAGGAGATCACCCGCGTAAGCGTGGAGGAAGAGCTTCGGGAGCGGCCCGTCAAGCATTCCAACTCCATTTAGGAGGGACCAGACTATGGCTACAGCCGTTATTGCACCGTGGGACGCTCCACTGGCGCGCAGTTTGCTCTATGAGGCCGTGTCCCTGGCCCTTCTGTACCCGGAGGAAGGCGCTCCCGCCCAGATCAGGCAAAAGACTCAGGCAGCGGCAAAAGCTGCCCGCGACTTGGGCTGGACCGAGCTGGCCGGCGCATGCGACGAGCTTGCGTCCTCCCTGAACGGGTTGTCCGACGATGGCCTGGTGGAGCACTACATTGACATCTTTAGTCATGGCGTGTCCAAGGACTGTCCTCAGTATGAAGGTGAGTACGACGAGACGCACATCTTCATGAAGACGCAGAACTTGGCTGACCTGGCAACCTTCTATTCAGCCTTTGGTGTGGCGGTAAGCCCTGGGTTACGGGACAGGCTGGACCACATCAGCGTTGAGTTGGAATTCATGCACCTGCTGACCTTCAAGGAAGCCTACGCGGGATTGCACGGGCACGGTGAAGACAAAGTCCACCTCTGCCAAGATGCGCAAAAGTCCTTTTTGCAGTTGCACCTCTCGCCGTGGATCAAGTCGTTCATGCGGCGGGTGCGAAAGAAGGCGGCGCAGGGGACGCCCTACGACGTGGCCGTGCGACTGCTGGACACCCACATGAAAGCGGAGTTTGAGGTCTTCGGTATCAGCCCTGCTCCTTCTCGTCAAGTGATCATTCCCCTGTCAGAGGAAGGCGTTGACGAAATGGCCGATTGCCCTATGGAAGGCCCTATCTAGCGCAAGTCCACCATGATGCCATCAAAGGCAAAGGAGCCACCATGAACGTATTGGAGCGCAACGTCACCCGCAGGTCTGCGCTGGTGGGAGGAGCCGTGGCCGCTGCTGCATGGGCAGCCAGGCCCCTTTGGAAGCGGGCCAAGGCCGCCGAACTGGAGCAGGGCGCGCCGCCCATCGTAGCGGTAAAGGTCAGCGCCGTGCCGTCCGAACCGACGGACAGCGCATGGGGCCAGGCAACGGCCGGCAACGTGTTCATGCTTCCTCAGACCGTCACCCTTCCCCGGGTCAAAGAGGCGGGAGCCAAGTCGCTTAAAGTACGCGCGTTGTTTGACGCCGAAAGGCTTGCCCTGCTCATAGAGTGGCCGGATGCTCATAAGGCTTCTCTGGGCACGGTGAACGAGTTCCGGGACGGCATAGCCATCATGTTGCCGGAAGACCCGTCTCTGGGGCAGCCCGCCATCACCATGGGCGCGGGAGGCCAGCCGGTGATCATTTACCACTGGAAGAGCGACTGGCAGTTTGGCGTCAACGAGGACGTGGATAACGCCTACCCCAACATGTACAACGACTGGTACCAGTACTCCGGCGTTGAAGCGGGCAAGATGGCCGAGGCTACGGACTATTTGACCAAAGGCCGTAAAGAGTACCTGACTGCGGCGGCGGCGGGCAACTCCCTTGCCGACCCCACTGTCATGCAAAAGATCGGCCCGGTGCAAAAGCTGCGGGCCATCGGCTTTGGCACCCTTGAGCCCCACCCCGTTCAGGATGGATCGGGCAAGGCCGCCTATCAAGACGGCGGATGGAGCGTCCTGGTTTCTGTGCCCCGCAAACAGGAAAAGTACGCCGTTCAGGACGGTGGCACGCTGAACGTAGCCTTTGCCGCCTGGGACGGCTCCCGCAACGAGCGTGACGGTCAAAAAGCCTATTCGCTATGGAGCAACATCAGCCTTGGTGCAGCTGCTGCTGCCGCGGCGACGCCCACGCCGGCAAAGGCAGGCGGGGGGTCTGCGCTGCCCATCATCGGCGGCATCGTGGCGGTCGTCGCTGTGGCGGCTGGGGCCATCATTGGACTGCGCATGGCCCGGGGGCGGAAGGGTGGGCAAGGGAGCTAAACGGCTTATGGTACAATGGCTCCAGGCACAGGCACGAATTCCCCTGAAGGCCGTCTGACAATAGCTACAAAGTGAAGTACGAGGTGATCTATGCCCCGAATTGGCCCGATGGAACTGATTATCGTTCTCGTCATCGTCCTGCTCATCTTCGGCGCCGGCAAGCTGGCCGACGTTGGTTCCGCCCTTGGCAAGGGGATACGTGAGTTCAAGAAGGCCAGCAACGGCGAAGATGAAAAGGAGAAGGCGACCGTCGTGTCCAACAACGGCGTTCTCCCGACCAAGAAGGGCTAGGTCATGCGCCCGCGGGGCCTACTACGGACCGCCGCAGGCGCTCAGTCTGCGGACGGAGGGGGTTGCCTGCCGTGCTCGCTCCCACCATAGGACAATTTGACGCCTTGGTGCTGGCTGGCGGTCAAAGCCGCCGCATGGGCCGGACGAAGGCATTATTGCCCTGGCAAGACACTGTCTTGGTAGAGGCGGTGGTGCATGTCCTGCGCCCGCTCTTCCGGCGGGTGCTGGTCATCAGCAGGGCCGATGTTCCGCTGCCGCCGGTAGCGGGCGCGCTGGTCCTTCAGGACGGCGCATTCATCCCGGAGGGCGTCCCTCACGGGTTGCGCGGGCCGCTGGTGGGCATTGCCACCGGGCTTGCGGCGTCCAGTGCGCCCTGGTGCTTCGTAGCCGCATGTGACATGCCGTTCCTTAGTCCCGCGCTCATTCACCACATGTCTGGGTATTTGCACGGCTGCGAAGCCGTGGCGTTGGGAGACGGTGGGTACGTGCAGCCCCTCCCTGCCTTCTATCCCAGAGCATCGCTCCCCAGGGCGTTGACCCTCCTCCAGGGCGGTGTCACTTCTCCTCGTGCGCTGTTGAATACGTGCCAGACGCGCGTTCTTGACGGCGAGCAACTGGGCGACCTGGCAGGAGACCGGCGGGCGTTCTACGACGTGGACACGCCGCAGCAGTACCACGAAGCCCTCCAAGCCGTAGCGCAGCTACGTTAGAGCCTGCGCATGACCACACCCATCGTGGCAATCGTCGGCTACTCGGATAGCGGCAAGACAAGGGTTGCGACCGCGCTGGTGCGCATCCTCACCCGCAAAGGCTACCGCATAGCAGCGGTGAAGCATTGCCACGACGGGCATCAGCTAGACCTTCCGGAAAAAGACACCGCCAAGCTGTACGCCGCAGGCGCGGCGCGGATTGTCGCCGTGTCCCCCGGCCAGGTCACGTCCGTGCAGCGCACCGAAGGCGAGCCGTCCTTGGAGGAAATCGCCGCTTCGGTGGGGCAGGGGTATGACCTGGTGCTGGCGGAAGGCTTCAAAGGAAGCTCGCCGCCCAAGGTGCTGGTCGCCGGCAACGAACCGCTCACAGCCACCAGCGTGATTGCCTTTGTCAGCGATTCGCCAGTGGCTGGCGACGGCAAACCGGTGTTCACCTTTGCAGAGATGGAGCGTCTGGCCCGCCTCCTGGAGGCGCTGTACCTTCCCCATCATCCTTCTGTGGGCAGGGTCTAGCTCCCTGGTTTGCACAAACACACAGGCCAGCGCCGGCGGTGGATGTGGGGACGTGGGAGGAAAACCCTGCCCCTTGTCATGTTTCTGTTGCAGACCCTGCTGCGCTCTTCCTCATTCTGCCCTATCATGTGACCGTCCCCTCCAGGTATTCTGTCGCCGGGGCATTACACCGATCATGAGGAGCAAGGGATTGTCTTCTGCCGTTGAACAGGAACTCAGAGAAGTTCTCCACAAACATGGGCGCATCACCTTTGCCCAGTTCATGCAGACATGCCTATACTCGCCCCGCGGGGGCTTCTACTCGTCCCGGGCAGACCGGATCAGTGCGCACTTCAGGACCTCGCCCACCAGCCACCCGGCCTTCGGCGCGCTGCTTGCCCGGCAATTGGAGCAGATGTGGCACATCCTGGGAGACCCCAACCCGTTCTCTGTTATTGAAGTGGGTTCGGGCGATGGCGCTCTGGCCCGGTCTATTGTGGACGCTTCCCGGCAGGCGGCCCCGGGGTTTTCAAAAGCTCTTTCCTACGTTGCCGCCGACTACGATCCCTGGTGGCCGTCTGCGTCCGCCCAACCTGCCGGCCTGCAGGACGGAGCGGCGGGCCGGGGGCTTGCCGGCGAGCAGCCGCCGGACCGGAGAATCCAGCGTGTGAAAGCGGAGGGACTGGGGCCGTTCCGGAACGTCGTCGGATGCATCCTGAGCAACGAGCTGTTGGACAACTTCCCCATCCACCGGTTCGTTATCCAAGAGGGGCGGGTGAAGGAAGTCTACGTGACGCAAGGGGACGGCGGTTTTGCCGAGATTCTGGACGATCCATCCACGCCCCGGCTGAAAGAGCGGCTGGACAGTCTTGGCTTGGCCCTGCCTGAGGGGTTCCGAGGCGAGGTAGACCTGGCTATGGAGGACTGGGCAGGCCAACTCGCCCAGTCCTTGGAGCGTGGCTTTGCCCTCACCATTGACTACGGCGGCGAGGCCCGGGAGCTTTACTCGTCTGAGCACAACCAGGGGACGGTCGTCTGTTTCCAAGAGCACGCCCAAAGCGCAGACCCTTATCAGGACGTCGGCCAGCAGGACATCACTACCCTTGTGGACTTTACGTCGCTCATGCGCCTGGGAGAACGGCATGGCCTGACCACCGTGGGCTATACGCTCCAGCGCCACTTCTTAGAAAACCTGGGCTTCTCATCGCACCTTGATGCGCTCCAGGAGCAAGGCCTGTCCCACGCGCGGATGCAACTGATGCGCATGGCTTTAATGAGTCTGGTGGACCCGGACGACCTGGGTGACTTCAAGGTGCTGGCCCAATCCAAGGGGCTAGGGCAGGGCGTTGACCTGCTGGGGTTCAGGGGGCAGGGGGGCTAACGAGGCGGCAGATGTAGCGCCTTAAACAAGTAGTGGCCTGCGCTCCCTCTGAGGAAGCGCAGGCCACTACTTAGGTTCTTGTGTCTGTTCCGGTAGGCGGGATTCTAGTTGGGATACTTGCTGAACATCGTATAGGCAGGATATCCTGCTGCAGCGGTTTCAGCTTTTACCGTCACCTGCCGCTTGCCCGCCGTTCCCCGAAGCTGGTCAATGCAGTCCCAGTAGTGCGCAAAGCGGTTGCGTCCTGTGCCGTTGTTCCCTCCGCTTGAAAGGTACGGATGGGGACCCTCAACACGGATGTCGCCTTTGTAAAAGTCGTGCGCCTCTCCCCAATTAACACCGTGCCACTGGAATCCCTCCAGATACTGCTGGGGGAAGGTGAGGTAGCCGTCGTATGGGTTGAAGATGTCCAATTCCCTGGGACTCAGTCCTGAGGCTTCGTAGAGCACCTGCGCCAACTGGCGGCACTCCTGCTGGAACTCCTCTATGGTGAACATGGTGCTCCGCCTGCGGCTAACGGCGTTGGCATTGCCCATGACATAGATGGGAGGTTGCTTCATAGTCTTCGCCCGCTCAGCCGTGGTGACGATCCAGGCCGAGCAGGTCATGATTGGCCGGTCGCAATCGTAGACCACCAGAGGCTCCTCCACCAGTCTCCCGTTCTTATAGTCATCCGCGGTGAGCTGGTATGGCTCGTGCAGCGAGTAGTACCCCCACGGGACCATCAAGCCATTCCTCCGGTTGTTTAGGGCGAAGGGGGTCAGCGCGTCATGGGACGAGCCGTACTTCTTGCAGTACTGCAGGAAGGCCACGAGGTTGTTAAACATCGCGCCGCTCTGATAGCCCCACGGAAGGGTAAACTGGTTATTCCCTCGGGCCTCCTCGGCGACGTTCACCGGATTGTTCTGCCCGTAACGGCCTTCCAGATTGCACATCGGATACCACACCAAGGCAGTGTGGCACTTACCATCCCCCACGGCTTGGGTGGAGGTGGGCATACTGGTCCAAATAGTGCCGGCGTTGTTGTCCCTATACTTGATGTTCTTGAACCCCATTTGCTTCTCTATCCACTCGGGGGAAGCCATCAGTATGCCGTCCTCCGTGTCGTAAGGAGGAGCAAAGTACGGCCGGGGCGCCCAGGTCTGCTCCGCACGGGTGTCGTCGGCTTGGCAGCTAAAAAGTCCGTCAATGTCGTCCATCTTCAACCCGGCGTCGTCCAGCGCCAGTTGGATAGCCTGCATAGCTTTGGCGCCGCAGGTCTTGGTCATGTCCTTGCCGTCCCAGCGGCGGTCAATGTAGGAATTCCCCACTCCTGCTATCGCTACCTTTCCCCGGTGCGGCCAGACCCCCAGACCGGGCTGACTCCTCTGCCAGCTTGTATCCTCTTTGTTGGCGGGGTAGGCGTATTTGAGTCCTTGTACCATGTCTGCCTCCCATTTCTTTGTAGGTATATGTCCATTGTGTCCGAACGGACCAACCGGGCTACTTTACCACCTGCCACTCGTGAACCAACTGGGTTGGCCCCGCCGGCTCAAACACCAACTCCACTGCTGCGCCGACCGGGACTTTGCCCGCCGGGGTGCCGGGAAGGTTGGACAAGAAGTTGATGCCCGGGTCTTCATCCAGGGTTATGATGGCAAAGTTGATGGGTTGCGCCGACCGGAACCCCCTTATGCGGGAGTCGCGGATCACGAAGTAGACATCAATGTGGCCCCGCCCTTTCACATCTTTCCACACCAATGGCGCTTTGGAGGAGCACCGGTTGCAACTCTGCCTGGGCGGATATTGCAGCTTGTTGCAGGCGGTGCAGCTCTGTAGGACCAGCTTCTTTTGGTTGGCCGCTTCCCAGAAAGGCTTAGTTAACTCACTAGGGATCGGGATAGGCCGCTCTAGGTCCTTGATCAATCCTGGCATAGCTCTCCCCTCTCTGTTCTTGGGTTCCTGCGCCGGCGCGCGCCAGCGTTTGTTGGCAGTTTATGCCGAGCCTTGCTGCCTGTCAAGCACTGTTTCGGAAGAAGCTCCTATTAGCTTAACGCAATACACCAGTCTACGAGGCAAACTGCGTCCCTCGGCTCTGTTTGCCTTTGCGTGATGCTGGAGTGCCGCGACTAAAGCCGTGATTAGGTTGCCTCCAGCATGGCGCACCGCCCGCGAACGGCCCCCTGGACAGATTCCCGCCCTCTTACTTAAGAGAGCGTTAGTAAGCGGACTGTGGCCCTTCTTGGCAACACTGCAGCCTAAAGGCTGCGGCTTCAAGCCGCGCCGTTCATGGTGCGGTACAGTTTGTCCATTTACAAACAACCTTCTTAGTAAGAGCTTGTCTCACAAGTCGGCCTACATCGTTAGACATGGCGCATTGCGAGATGCGCCAATACAAGATAGGTAGCTCTTCGTTCTGAGACACCTTCGTAGAGGCTGCCTTATGCGCATTTGGGAAAGCAGGGCATAGAAACAGCAAACGGCCTGCGCTCTTCTTAGAGAGCGCAGGCCGTTTGCTGTTTCGGGTTTGCTTCGCCTCGGCTACGGTCTAGTTGGGGTACTTGGAGTACATCATAAAGCCGGAAGCGCCGGGGTTATTGCTGCCCGCCAGGGCGACTTCGCACCGGATCTGGATTTGCCGTTTGCCAGCCTGCCCGCGTAGCTGCTCAATGCTATCGCTGTGCAGTGCAGAACGGGTGCGTCCAGTGCCGTTGTTGCCGCCGCTGGAGAGGAAGGGATGAGGCCCTTCTACCCGGAGATCGCCCTGGTAGAAGTCCATGGCCTCGCCCTCTTTGACGCCGTGCCACTGGAAGCCTTCCAGGAACTGCTGGGTGAAGGTGAGGTAGCCGTCGTAGGGGTTGAAAACGTCCACGTCCGAGGGATGAAGGCCGGAGCCTTCCCACATCGCCTGCGCCAGCTCTCTGCACCACAACTGGTTCTCTTCCAGGGTTGCCATGGTGCTCCGCGCGCGGCCCCAGTCCTGGACATGGTTCAGGATGTAGACAGGCTTCTGCCGCATGGTCTTTGCGCGCTCGTCGGTGGTGAAGATGAAGGCTGCGACGGAGCACACGGGCCGGTCGCAATCCAGGACCCGCAGCGGCTCGGAAACAAACCGCGAGTTGCGGTAGTCGTTCAAGGTGATTTGATACGGCTCATGATTGTAGTAGAAGCCCCAGGGCGTCATGAGGCCATTCCTGCGGTTGTTTAGGGCCAGGGCGCCCAGCATGTCGTGGTGCTTGCCGTACTTGCGGCAGTACTGTTCGTGGATGATGAGGGCGTTCATCTGCGCGCCGCCCTGATAGCCCCACGTTGAGGTGAAGGCGCTGTTGCCGCGAGCGAAGTCCGTGGCGTTCTGGCCGCCTTGCTCGTACCGGCCTTCAATGTTGCCCATGGGGTAGTAGCAGAGCAGGGTTTTGGCAAGTCCATCGCCGACGGTCTGGGCGGCCTTGCACATCATCTGGCCGATCTGGGGCGCAGTGGAGTCTAGGAACTTGGCGTTCTTAAACCCCATATTCTTGTTCAGCCACTCCGCGCTTACTTGGGTGATGCCGTCTTCAGTGTCGTAGGGCGCAGCAAAGAACGGACGGGGCGCCCACGTGTCGCCCACGCGGGTGTCCAAGCTGGTCATGATGCCGTCAACGTCATCCATCTTCAAGCCTGCGTCCCACAACGCTCTTTGAGCCGCGATCATGGCGTAAGCGCCAATGGTCTGATCAAAGCTCTTGCCGTCCCAACGGCGCTGAATGGGGGAATTCCCCCAACCTGCAATGGCAACCTTCCCCCGGTGCGGCCATACGCCCATTCCCAGGCGATTTCGCTGCCAACTCGTATTCCGTGTGGTCACTTGTTGCTCTCCTTTTCCGCACAGGCCCGTCGCGCTTGGACGGACCGACTGGTTACTTTATTACTTGCCACTCAGGAATCAACAGGTCCGACCCTTCCACCGGCTCAAAGAGCACTTCTACCGCGCCGCCAACAGGGACCTGCCCCGCCGGTGTGCCGGGAAGGTTGGAGAGGAAGTTGAGACCTGGATCCTCGTCCAGGGTGATCACCGCAAGGTTCAGGGGTTGATCGGGCATGAGCCGCCGTATCCGGGTGTCCCGTATCACGAAATACTCCATGATATGGCCCCGGCCCTTCACCTCTTTCCACCCAAGGGGCGCTGCGGAGTTGCACTTGTCGCACCGCTGCTTTGGCGGGTAGTGGTTGGTGTTGCAGGCAGCGCAGTGCTGGACGACCAGCTTCTTCTGTTTTGCCGCATCCCAGAAGGGCTTACCCAACTCATTAGGCACCGGGATCTGTTTTGGCATAGGACCGTTCCCTCCTCAGTTCTTGGACTATCAAGGTAGTGCTACATATCCACGGCGGACTGTAAGCCGAATAGTGTCATCTGTCAAGTATGGCTGCAGCTGTTTCCAGGGTTTTTGGTTCTTCCGGCTGGATGTGAGCAAAGCGAACCTGCCGGCGTTTCTGTCGAGCCGTCTGGTGAAGATGGTTTGCCGAGGACTTGGACATAGGCAAGGAAACCCTGCCCCTACACGACGTTTTCCCCGGAGGCGCTGGGAGAACCGAAAGACCTTGCAATTGTTCCGACCAAACCACTAGCCTTACGGCTTCCTTTCCTCAATCCACGGCTCGGTGGGTCCTACGTGCATCCACAGAAACTGGAACCCGGCTTCCTTGGCATACTGCTGGTCAATGTTGGTGTCGCCAATATGGTAATAGATGTCAGCCGGGAAACGAGCCCTCACGTCTGCAAGCCCAATCTTGGGCGAAACAAAGCTCGCCTTGATGTTGTGCTTGTCCCAGATTCCCTGCTGAACAGGTACGGGACGGTCCGAGCAGCTCCCAATAATGCAGCCGTGCGCCAGGGCCTTTCTTACCATGTCCATAGTGACGGGCCCAGGGGGGTCTCCCACTTCCAGTGTCCCATCAATGTCAAAGCTGACAAGCGTTGCCAAGGGTGTCCTCCTGTTGGACTGTAGGTTTGGGGCGCAATTTAATCAGCCTGGCACGTACTTGACAGGACTGAAAGGGTTTCAGTGTACTACTCTGCCCCTGGGATATGTCAACCTTCTCACACAAGCTCGCTGCCGACGGGTTCCGCAGTAGATACAGAGAGACATGCGGCGTAGCGTGCTAACCGGCAACACAACGCAGGAATGGCCGGACGAGGGAGAATAGTGCTTCGGAGCGACGAAAAAGGCCAACGACATTGCCAGCGTGCGGGAAAGTGCGTATCCACGTCTTGATACGAAGAAGGTTTCCCAGGCAATGCGACGAAAGACGACGCGGCCTTGACCATGAGGGCGGTGCAGATTCGTGCGTGTGAATGGCTTCAGCGGGTGAGAATCTGGATGTAACGCCCTCCCGCTACAGGAGGAGGGAGGGCGTTACAAAACGACCACTTTGCTTGCCTGTCACAACAGGAGCAGTGGGTCCCAGTGCTGGCTGATTGGACGCCGGACAAGCAGGACAATGATCTTCTTGTGACGTGTAGAATACGCTCCGACTCTCGTGCATGAGCGTATCCCACGGGCGGCGCAACCCTCAGGGGAAACGTCAGATAATCTGACGTAGGCAGGGGATGCGTCGCATCAGACCATGATTGCTGGTGCTCCGGCTATCCAAGGACGACCAGAGTTCAGAGGTTCATAACTTTCGTGATGATCTCGTTTGTTGCGCGTTCACCAAGGGCGCGATTGCAGGTGAGCCGCAATTTCTCGGCAAATTGCGCTTTCTGGAGCTTCGTCAGCTTCTCAACGTCAACGCCTGCAAGGGCGCAGGCGGCAGACACCTTTGCCTTGGCCATGAATTCCCCAAACACCGGTGAGAGAATACCAATTGCTTGATTTGCGAGTTCGCTCGGCATTGCATTACTCCTTGGACAACGCGTAGAGCCGGTAGACCGCCAGCCCCAGCAGGATTGCGGCGACACCTTCCACGGACTCGGCGATGGCCCCGCCGTTGGGCACATCTTCCAGGAATAGCTCAAGGAGGTGATGAACGCCGAATACCAGGGCTGAGAGAGCGATGAGCAGGGTAGTGGCATGGAGCATACCCTGCCCCCCCATTCTCTTCAGCACGTAAAAGTACGCGTAACCGACGATGGCGACGTCCAGGATGAAGGCTGCCCAGAATGAAACCTCAACAACATTCATTGCCGTACTCCCATTACAGAAAGAGTCATGTTCATTGCGACCACGCGAACGCCAGGACCGGCGTGGTGACGAGGGCCGTTACGGTATAGGCCCGCCCTGAAGCCGAAAACCTGAGAAACCGTCCGGGCCAGGCGGGGAACGTCCCCAGGGCAAAGGCATAGACCACCCAGCCCAATAGCCCTCCGATGCATGCGGACAGGACAAAGCCCGCCCAGAAGGAGACTTCAATGACATCTCTCAACGCCGTACTCCCAGAACGGAAAGCGTTATGCTCACTATGACCACGGCGAAGGCCAGCACAAGCGTGGCGACGAGGGCTGTCACCGCATAGAGCTCCTCCCCAAAACCGAGGACCTCAACCGCTGCATGGGTCACAAAGAGGATTCCCGCAGTGAACAAGGCATACGCCACCCATGCCAGAGTCCCCCCCCGAAGCCGCCGGGCGGTGATCACCGTCAGAGCGGCTACCACTACGCCTACCACAAGGTCAATCGCTGCAATAACAAGACCTACATCCAATGCACACCTCCTGAAAGGAATTACCCCGGCGACCGGTTACGAAAGTCCAGCAAAGACTTCCTTCTGCTGCCGTTGCAACCAAGCGCTTAATCTGATAATCGGCATATATTAAGATTTCTTAATATGTCCGCCACCCTTTCTCCGAAAACCAGCCTTGCTCCAAAGGTCCTCCTCTGCCTTGCCCCTGACCCCCTCGCCTTCGGCGGGGGGAAGGAATTGTATCTTCCCGATTCCATCGGGACAGCCCCCCGACAGTCCCGACGCATCGGGACTCAGGGTAGGCTCTGGCTTTCTCTGCTAGCGCAAGGGAACCGCAAAGCCTCTATAATGAAACGCCTATGAATCCTTTCGCTAAAGTCCTACTCTTTTTGGCCGGCCTGCTCCTCACCCTGGTATTTCTCGGCGTTCTTGCCGTGGCCGTGGGCGTTGTCAAGGCCCCCAGACTTGTCCAGGTGACGCACCACTGGGGCGATGTGACCCATGACTCCACACAAGTGCTCACCGACGTGGAACTGGACAACCCCAACACCTTTGACATCAACACGCGCCGCCTGAGCTTTCAAGCGGACATCGCAATGAACGAGGTGGCTCTTGGGCGCGGCTCGTTGGAAGAGATTCACCTGCCCAGGGGCGTGTCCACCTCCACTGTTGTCACCCATCTGGACAACGAGCGCCTTACGGAGTGGTGGGGCTCCCATCTTGCAGGTCACGAGTTCACCACGCTACGCATTAAGGCACGGGGCGTCGTCCATCTGCTTGGCCGCAACTTCACTCTTGGCGCGCCGGACCTGACGCGCACGGTGGAGACCGACCTTCTTGGCGCGGCCAACTCCGCCGATGCTCAGGTCATCAACCAGGGGCAGGTCAGCCTGCTGCTCAAGTCACGCCAGCTTCAATGGGGGCAGGTAACGACCTCCACAACGGAGATCCTTGGCTCCATGCTCCTGCGCAACACCGGCCTCAGTTCTTTTACCGTGACCAGCCGGGGTATGCTGGCGCGCATGAACAGCGTTCTTATGGCCCAGGCCACGGCAACCGACACGGTTACGCTCCTTCCCGGCCAGGATGTCACGGTCCCGTTCCGCGCCGTCATGGACAACAGCCGGCTGCTGGACTGGTGGCCGACCCACGTGAACGGCGGCGAGCGCACAACGTTCTACCTGCAGATCACCGCCTCTTTCCAGGGGGTCGCCCCGGATGGCAGCACCTTCATTGCCGACCTGCCCCTTCTGGTACACCAGGACCAGTTTGTCACACACCTCTTGGGAGAGTGATGCAGGCGACTAGGCATGCGCCTCCTCCGCAAACGAAAGAAATACCCCGTCCCGAAAACTCGGGACGGGGTATTTCTTGAATCTACTCAGCGTTAGGCTAGGCCAGGGCGCTGTCCACCCGGCGCTTCAGCACCGACTTCGGCACCGCGCCGATGACTTGCTCGGCAATCTTGCCGTTCTTGAAAATCAACAGGGTTGGAATGCTGCGGATGCCGTACTTGACGGAGGTGTCGGGACTGGCGTCCACGTCCACCTTCACCACGTTCAGCTTGCCCTCGTACTCGCCTGCAAGCTCCTCTACCATAGGGGCGATCATGCGGCAAGGGGCGCACCACTCGGCCCAAAAGTCTACCAACACCGGCGTCTTGGATTTGACGACCTTTTCCTCAAAGTCCGCGTCCGTCACCGCTTCGGGATGTGCCATGATGAACCTCCATCTTAGGGTCTTGTTACGAAGTTAGATGCGCCTTCGGCTTGCAGGGTGCATGACGCAGCTGGAGTAGCTTTGGCATCTTTGCTTAGGAGAGGAGTGATCGCACCCTTCAGGCTGTGTCCGAAGCCACCGTTTGCGAAACGGTACGGCCTCTGAGCAGCAACTTGGCCTGAGTGCCTAGTGTACCCTGACCGTCCTTCGCCGTCAAAGGGCTAGCGAGTTTCTTCGCCCTTGCTTGTGGCGCTAACGAAGCAATGTGACCGCCAGGGTCTTTCGGTTCTCCCAGCGCCGGTAGGAGGAACGTGTAGGGGCGAGGTCATCTCGCCCATCTCAAGTTGTCGTTGATAGTGCGTCCTCCAGGGTGTGGTCTCTGGCCGAAACGCCGAAAGACCCTGAATGCGCCCGCGGCAGGCGTTGACGCCTGCGTGCGCCGCGCCTATAATCGCCCCGACAACTGAAGAGAGACCGGAGGGGAGCTTGGTACAGCCAGGCTGAGAGGCTCCGACACATCGGAGCGACCCTTCTAAGAACCTGATCTGGGTAATGCCAGCGTAGGGATGTGGTCGCTCCGATCCTCGGAGCAATTCGGGCCGCCATATCCTTATGTGGCGGCTTTTTCTTTTGCCGGAGCGCCATGAGTGCTGCGACCCAACAACAATCAGCGTCCTCCAAAATCGCCCTGAACGGGATACGCAAGGACTTTGCTTACAAAGGCCGCGTCCTGCCCGTGCTGGACGGCGTAGACTTCGCCGTGCAGGAGGGCGAGTTCGTCAGCATCGTCGGCCCCAGCGGATGCGGCAAGAGCACGTTGCTCAACATCATCGCCGGCTTGGAAGACCCGGGCCAGGGTACGCTATGGCTCAACGGGCAGGAGGCGCGGCGGCCGCTGGGGCAGGTGGGCTACATGCACCAGAAAGACCTGCTGTTGCCCTGGCGCACCGTTTTGGACAACACCATCCTCGGCCTGGAGGTGCAGGGCGTGCCCAAGGGCCAGGCCCGCGCCCGCGCTCTGGAGCTGGCGGAGCGTTTTGGGCTGAAGGGCTTTGAGAAGGAGTACCCCTACGCCCTCTCCGGCGGCATGAGGCAGCGCGCCGCCTTCCTGCGCTCCGTCCTCACGGGCAAGGACATCCTGCTGCTGGACGAACCCTTCGGCGCGCTGGACGCCTTGACGCGTTCCCAAATGCAGGAGTGGCTGGTGGGCCTATGGACCGCCTTCAAGAAGACCATCGTGCTGGTGACCCATGACGTTGAAGAGGCCCTGTTCCTTTCCGACCGCGTGTACCTGTTCAGCGCACGGCCCGGTCATGTGAAGCTCACTCTTTCCGTAGACTTGCCCCGTCCGCGCAGCCTGGACGTGGTGACACGGGAGCCTTTCATCTCCTACAAAGCCCAATTGCTCGCCGCCTTGCGCCAGGAAGGTCAGGACAATCGGGAGGAGGTATGGAGGTAGTGCGTAAGCCTAGTACTCAAAAGAAAGAGGGTTCCGCCGCTGCGAAGCCTTGGGCTGCAAGCCGTCCCGCTTTGCGTCTGCTACAAATGTGGGCCTTGCCGGTGCTAGGCTTGGCGCTCCTCGTTGGCGTGTGGCAGGCAACCGTCACCTTCTTCAGCATCCCCGCGTGGAAGCTGCCGGCCCCTTCTGCCATTGTGAACGAGCTTATGGTCAGCCGTGCCCTCTTCTTCAAGCATACGTGGGTTACGTTGAGCGAGGCCCTGTACGGCCTTGCCCTCGCCTTCCTCTTTAGCGTTGTCGTAGCAGCAGCTATGGCGTTCTCACGCACCTTCCAGCGCACGGTGTACCCGCTGCTTATCGCCTCCCAGACCATCCCTATTATTGTGGTCGCCCCGTTGCTGCTCATCTGGGTAGGCTACGGCCTTGCCCCCAAGATCATCGTCGTCGTCCTCGTTACCTTCTTCCCGCTGGTGGTCAACACCATGGATGGCCTGCGCTCAGTAGAACCGGACATGATGAACATGATGCGCACACTGGGGGCCAGGCGCTGGCAAATCTTTACCAAAGTCCAGGCACCCACGGCGCTGCCCTATCTTTTCTCCGGCGCAAAGATTGCCGCCACGTTCAGCATCATAGGCGCGATCATCGGCGAGTGGGTAGGGGCCAGCGCCGGTCTGGGCTACCTCACCCGAAGCTCGGTACCCTTGTTCCTCACCGCTCGTTCCTTTGGTGCGGTGGTCATCCTGGCTCTTTTGGGCATCGGCCTGTTCCTGATAGTAGCCCTTGTTGAGCGGCTGGCCTTGCCGTGGCAGTACAACGCCCGGCGGGCGAAAGCTCTGGAAGAGGATTGGTAGTTTACGACCAAAAGAAGGAGGCCCCCTATGAAATCCAAGCTCGTATTGATGTTGCCCTTGTTGCTCTTGGCCATGCTGGCCGCTGCGTGCGGCGGAGGAGCTTCACCTACGCCGACACCTACAACGCCGACGTCCACACCTACGCCGCAGCTCACAAAGGTGCGCATAGCGCTGGACTGGTTCCCCTGGTCCAACCACGCCGGCCTGTACATCGCTAAAGAGAAAGGCTACTTTGCCGACGAAGGTTTAGACGTCACCATCTACACGCCGGACGACCCTTCCACGGTGCTTGTTACCGTGGGCGCAGGCCAGGATGAGTTCGGCCTGAGCTATGAAAACGAGGTGCTGTACGCCGCAGCGCAGGACATCCCGGTTGTGTCCATCGCCGCCATTGTGCAGCACCCGCTGAACTCGGTGATGGCGCTGCAATCCTCCGGCATCGCCCGCCCGCGAGACCTCAAAGGCAAGAAGATCGGCGTTCCGGGCGTCCCCACCGACGAGGCATTCCTGAGCACCATGCTGAAGAAGGACGGACTTGCCCTTGGCGACGTGAGCATCGTCAACGTCGGCTACGACCTGGTCCCGGCCCTTATCAGCGGCAAGGTTGACGCCATTGCAGGGGCCTACTGGGTGCACGAGTCCATCTCCGCAGAGAATCAGGGCTTCCCGGTCAATGTCATGCGGTTTGAGGACTGGGGCATTCCCGACTTCTACGAGATTGTCCTGGTCACCAACAAGGACATGATCGCCAAGAAAGCAGACGTGGTGCAAAAGTTCATGAACGCCGCCATACGCGGCTACAAGGAGGCGGTGGCCGATCCCCAGAAGGCCATTGACGTGGAGAAGCAGGCGGTGCCGGAGCTGGACGAAGCGATTGAGCGTCCCGGCGTAAAGAAGCTGGCCCCGCTGTGGATTGAGGGGAACAACGCCTTTGGCACACAAACCGAGAAGAAGTGGGCCGACTTTGCCGCCTGGCTGAAGGCCAACGGCCTGATTACCAAAGACATAGATGCCAAGAGCGTGTTCACCAACAGGTTCGTGGAGGGGGCTAAGTAGGGCGGGGACAGCGCAATCTCAGGAAAGGGGTCTGCTATAATCGTTTGACGATGCAGACCCCTTCCTCCCTTCACTTCGTCAATGTGCCCGGCGTTGGGCGGATTGCCTACGCCCAGGCCGGTACCGGTCTCCCTGTGCTCCTCCTCCACGGCCTGGGAGCAGACCATGCCATCTGGCGGCCAACCGTGGCGGCGCTCTCGCAGCGTTTCACCGTGTACGCTCCGGATCTACCAGGCCACGGCCAGTCCGCTCACCCAAAACGGGCATACACGCTGGACTTCGGCGTCGCTTTCGCCGCTGCGTTGCTGGACGCGCTGAGGCTGGAGAAGGCCGCCGTTATCGGTGCGTCCATGGGCGGAATGCTGGCCACGGCCCTGGCGGTGCGCCATCCCCAGCGAGTGCAGGCGCTGGTGCTGGCAGACCCCGCCGGTCTGGGACGAGAGCTGGCCCGCCCCATGCGCCTGGCGACCGTGCCGGTCATCGGCCCGCTGCTCGCCTTTCTGGACATGCGCTTCGGGCCGGGGCTTATCCCAAGTCTGGTACATCGCCCGGAGCGGCTGGAGCCTGGAATGGCGCAAGAGATCTACCGCATGGCTGCCGCTCCAGGAGTGCGCAGCGCCGCGCTCAATGTGCTGCACCAAGGCGTATCGCCGGGCGGAATGAAGCCCGCACTAGTCCAACTGGAGGGCTTCAGCGGCTTGACGTGTCCGGTGTTGGTCCTTTGGGGCGCGGAAGACAAGATCATCCCCGTAGCCCATGCCGAGCTTGCCCGGAAGGCGTTGCCGGCGGCGCAGGTGCATGTCTTTCTTGAATGCGGCCATCTGCCCTTCCTGGAAGAGGCCGAGGCGTCCAACCGCCTCGTGTCCGCTTTTCTGCGCGATGCCCTTGCCGCTGAAGGGGCTGCGGCCATTCCTGCTTCCACAAACGAAGGCCGTTCGCCAGCATGAGGGAGTCGCCGGAGGAAATCACGTTGTGGCACGGCAGGCTCCGCTTCACCGAGCGCCAGCTTCGCGTCGCCGCTTTTGTGTCGGTCATCGTCATCAGTATTATTGCCGGCGCATTCATGTTCAAGCTGGGCGGCGTGAAAGATGCGGGCTACCCTGCAATCTTCATCATATCGTTGCTGGGCAACGCCACGCTGTTCCTCCCCGTGCCGGCGATCCTGATGGTATGCACCGGAGCCGTGTTTCTCAACCCGCTACTAGCAGGGTTGGTCGGCGGTGTAGGACAGGCGCTGGGAGAGACTACAGGGTATTTGGCTGGGTTCAGCGGCAGCGGGCTGGCGCAAAAGAGCCGGTATTACGGTCGCATCAAACCGTGGATGGAACGCCACGGTTGGCTGGTGGTGCTGGTGTTTGGCCTGGTGCCTAACCCGCTGTTTGACGTAATCGGCATGATGGCCGGGGCAATGCACATGCCGTTCTGGAAGTATCTGCTGGTGGCAGCCATTGGCAAGACCATCCGCTCCATAGGCATTGCCTTCATCTGCGCACAGTGGCCTGACGCTCTGCGCCCTCTCCTCACGTTCCTTTGACCTTTTGCTGAGCCTGTAGCCACGCCTTCTCTTTGACAGCACGCATGGTAGGGGCACGATATATCGTGCCCCTATGCTTAGCAGTCGTGACCTACCCCCTCCCCCTTCCCGCGACGGGAAGGGGAAACACGGGGCGCCCCGGCCTGTCGGGACGCCCCTACCAACGTGACCCCTGCCTCCCTTTCGTCAAGATACAAGGGGGAGAGAATCCGGGGAAACCCAGGCCACGGGTCCAGAGGCTGAGCGACGACTGAAGCGCACTGGCTCACCCGATCAGCCGGTACAGGCCATCTTCGGCCACTATGTACAGCTCGCCGTCCCGGTCCTGGGCGAAGGAGATGACCTTCAGCCCCGTTTCGGCCAGCGTCGCCTGCTCCGTCACGCGCTTCCCATCGTAGCGCAGGCCCCAAAGCGCGCCGGAGCAATAGTCGGCGTACAGGTAGGCCCCGGCCAGCCCAGGGATGGCCTTGCCGCGATAGACGTAGCCTCCGGTTATAGAGCAACCCAGGGCGTGGCTGTACTCAGTGATGGGCGGTTCCACGCCCTGGTCGTCGCAGCCTTGACTGGGCGAGAAGCAGTGGTCTCCCTCCCGCACGTTCCAGCCGTAATTGCCGCCCTTCTTGATGACGTCCACCTCTTCCCACTGGGCCTGGCCCACGTCGCCTGCCCAGAGCCGGCCCGTGGCGGGGTCAAAGGAGAAGCGCCAGGGGTTGCGCAGACCGTAGGCCCAGAGCTCACCGCGGGCGCTGGACAAGGCCACAAAAGGATTGTCGGTGGGAATGCGGTATCCCGACACGCCGGGACTCTTGCCGGCCCCTTCCACGTCCAAGCGAAGGATTTTGCCCAGGAAGGAGAGCCTGCTTTGCCCGTTGCCATAGGGATCGCCCTGGCCGCCGCCGTCGCCTACGCCGACGTACAGATAACCGTCCGGCCCAAAGGCAAGCTGCCCGCCGTTGTGGTTGCCGAAGGACTTCTCCACCTCCAGGATAACCAGCTCGCTGGCAGGGTCGGCCTCTAAGGGGTAGTCCGGCGAGCGGGTGAAGCGGGCCAGGACGTTGCGCCAGGGGTTGGCCGCCGAGTAGTACAGGTACAGATAGCCGTTGCCGGCGTAGCTGGGGTCTAAGGCCAGGCCAAGCAGTCCCTCCTCGTTGTGCAGCCGCAGCACGTTGCGAGTGATGTCTAGAAACAAGGTAGCCTTGGCGCCCTGGGGGCTGTTTTGCAACGCCCAGACACGCCCGGATTGCTCGGTCACGAACCATACCCCAGGGCCGGTGGGCGACTGCACCAGGTTGGTGACACGAGTGAAGCTAAGGTTGGGGAAGATGCGCTCCAGCCGCAAGGCTATGGCCGACAGGGGGGACGGCTTGGTGGTAGGCGATGGCGTGGGGGAGAAGGCCGCTGTGGGAATAGGCGCGTTTGAGGGAGATGGCTCATCGGAAGTGCAGGCGGCGAAGAGCATGAGGAGAAGGCAGGCGACGGCGAGCGCCGACCAGCGCGCTGGTGAAGGGTACGCCCTACCAGAAGAGGCGTGGGAACGGGGCAGCGGTTTGATTGAGCTTGATTGGGTTTTGAGATTCTGCGATGCGCAATCTGAGGCCCAGATTGGCGGCAGGGCTTTTTTGATTGATGGGTCTGGGGAACCCAGTCCTATCAAACAGGACGCCGGTGTGAAGATGACGGGATTGGGCAGCATGGGGCCTCCTGGAAGCGCTCTACGCTTTTAGTGTAGGCGAAGCACCGGCGTTTGGGGGAGGAGGGTGTGACGGGGAAGGCCGACCTTTGTCGCCGAGCAGGGGTGCGAAAGATTCCGGGCGCAGCGCTGAGAAGAATCAAAGGTGCGGCATGGACAAGTGTTTCCACCGAAGCACAATGGGTTGCTCGTGAAACTCGGTAGCCTCGGCGTTCTGTCTTCGCGGCTTCCCGGGTTTGGTGCGACAAGGAACGCTCACGCGGTCAGCTCTGCCCTTCTGCTGCGCTAGGAAACCTAGGGCCAGGGGCTGCCCCGCCGACGTCCCCATTCCGCGTACCCTATGCTCTCTGTCCATCGCCCCGCCACATCATTGACAAGGAAGCCTTTAGCGGGGAGAATACCAGCAATGGTCGCCGTTCTTGCAGAAGACGGTGGCTTCGGTAGCGTCCATAACATATATCGTTGCAAGGGAGGCATCGTATGGATTTTGGCTGGTCTACAGAACAACAGGCCCTGCGACAGGAAGTCCAAACGTTTCTCAAGGAAAACCTTAGCCAGGATGTCGTCAACGAAATGGACGAGGGTGCGGAAGGGAGAAGCCGTGGGCGCGGCCCAAACACCATGGCGTTCCTGAACAAGGTGAAAGCGCATGGATGGCTGGGCATTAGCTGGCCCAAAGAGTACGGCGGCCAGGGCAAAGACCGCATCACCCAGTACCTGGTGGAAGAAGAGATGACGCGCATGGGCGTCAGCATAGACCAGGGCGGGTCGGGCATCCCAGCCCTCATGGCAGCGGGCACGGATGAGCAGAAGAACTACTACATCCCCAGGATGATTAATGGCGAGGTCACCTTCGCCCAGGGCTTTACCGAACCTTCCGGCGGCGCAGACCTGGCCTCTCTCCAGTGCCGCGCGGTTGAGGACGGCGACTTCTTCGTCATCAACGGCCAGAAGATATTCACGTCCAGCGCCCATGTCTCTACCCACATTTATATGATGGTCCGCACGGACCCCGATGCACCCAAGCATCGCGGCATCTCCATCCTGATCTTTCCCATGGACACCCCGGGCATCACCGTCCGCCCACTGTGGACCGTCCAGAACGAGCCCCGCGCTCCTCGCGGCACCACCTATGGCACGCCGCGCACCAACGAGACCTTCTATGAAGACGTTCGCGTCCCCAAGAGCTCCCTCTTGGGCGAGAAGAACATGGGTTGGTACATCGGCGCCATGGGCCTGAACCTGGACCGCGTCGGCGCCGGGCGCTACCTCATGTCGGTCCGCCGCGACGAGGACATCGTCAACTACGCCAAGGACAACAACCTGGACGGCTACTCCATGAAGGGCAACGAAGCCATCCGCGAGCGCATCGCCGAGCAATGGGTTGAAGCCCAGGTCTGCCGCCTCATGACCCTGCGCAGCATGTCCATCGTGGAGCACGGCGGCAACTTCACCTACGAAGGCTCTGCCGAGAAGGTATGGGCCCCGGAGCATGGCGTGAAGAGCACCGAGTCCATCGTGCAGTTCTTCGGCCCCTACGGGCAGCTCCTCAACGGCTCGCCGGACAACATTGAGAGCGGCCTGTACGCCCACAACCTGCTGGGAGCGTACCAGTCCGGCATCAACCACGGCAGCACCCAGATCATGCGTGACCAGGTTGCGCGTCGTGGGTTGGGTATGCCCCGCGGCTAGGCCGTTTGCAGTTTCCCACGAGCAAGTAGTCCCAGGCGCTAGCGCCTGGGACTACTTGCTTTGCCCTTCCAAGGCTATGTACGCAACTTGACTTCGGCAGCGCTCACGCCTTTCCCGCCAATGCCGATACTCTTCGTGAAAGGAGGGCTGCCAGCGCTGGTGCTCCCAGGCTTGTGGACCCTGATTTGCACCGAGTGAATGTCCACTGCTTCCAGCGTGCGTTCAGGTTCGCTTGCTTTGGGATACTGCGCGGCGATGTGAATCCAGACTCGTCGGGACATCAAGTTGCACCCTTTTGGGTACGGTAGGACTCCAACTAAACGGGATCTCGCTCGTTTAGGTCACCTGAAGAGCAGGTCTTTGGCCGGCAACCCCCGGCAGAAAGGCCGTAGACGCACCCTCAATAGGGTCGCCGGAGAGGGATGGTACTTTCACCCTTTACAGTCTTCTCTACCGCCGCCTATAATTGAGAATGCTTCCACTCTTATAAAGCGATGGTCTGTTTTGTCGTACACCACTGAAAAGGCCCCTATATCCGCAGAACCCACTAGCATGGCCGAGTTGCTCAGGGAATCGGAGCCTATTAAAACGGTCCGCCGCGGCGATATCGTCAGCGGCGAGGTCATGCGAATAGACGGCGATGGCATCCTGGTAAACATAGGCCACAAGGCTGACGGCCTTATTCCTCCAAGAGAGATGCGTACCGTTACCCCTGAGGCGGTGGCCGCCATCCAGCGAGGCGACGAAGTCTATGCCTATGTCATTAGGCCGGACAGCGACGAGGGCCCTGCCCTCCTCTCCCTGGACCGCGCCCGCTCCGAGCAAGGCTGGGTGGTCCTGCAGAAAGCGCTGGACACCAATGCTTTAATTGACGGCACCATCACCGGCTACAACAAAGGCGGCGTGGTGGTGGATGTGGAAGGCGTCCAGGGGTTCATCCCCTTGTCCCAGCTTGCCCCCATTGACCGGAACGCAGGCGACCAGGAACAGGTGCTGGCACAGCGCGTCGGCCAGAGGATTAAGGCGCAGCTCCTAGAGGTCAATAGACGCCGCAACCGGGTCATCCTCTCGGAGCGCCAGGCACTGCAACAGAAGCGGGAGCAGGATAAGAACCGCTTGCTGGAAGAGTTGCAGGAGGGCCAGGTACGGAAAGGCCGTGTCAGCGGCATCTCCTCCTTTGGCGTATTCGTAGACCTGGGCGGGGCTGATGGCCTCATCCACATCTCAGAGCTATCCTGGACACAAGTCGGTTCTCCGGAAGAGGTTGTAAAGCCCGGGCAGACCATTGAGGTCTTTGTCCTCAAAGTGGACAAGGAAAACAAGAAGATCGCCCTCAGCCTCCGTCGCCTGGCCCCTGAGCCGTGGGCCACCGTGCCTAATAAGTACCTGGTGGGTCAAGTGGTGGAAGGCACCATCACAAAGCTGACCAACTTTGGAGCCTTTGCCAAACTGGAAGACTCCATTGAAGGGCTTGTTCACATCTCGGAGCTGAGCGACCGGATCATTCAGCACCCCAAAGAGGTGGTGAACGTAGGCGACAAGGTACAACTCAAGATCATCAAAATAGAGCCGGAGCGCAAGCGACTGGGACTGAGCCTCAAACAAGCCCTGGACCCCTGGGCAGCACCGGTGCAGTAGGCTCATCAATTCATCGCCCAAACTAAGGGAGGGCAACCATGGCCAGCAGATTTGAAAAGTTCTCGGAGCGGGCACGAAGGGTCCTCTCCCTTGCCCAAGAGGAAGCACAGCGCTTCAATCACAACTACATCGGCACCGAGCACATCCTCCTAGGGCTTGTTCGTGAGACCGATGGCGTTGCGGCGCGTGTGCTGACCAATCTTGGGGTGGAGCTGAGCAAGGTGCGCTCCGCCGTTGAGTTCATCATTGGCCGCGGAGAACGCCGTCCCGCGCCCGGCGAAATCGGCTTGACCCCCCGCGCGAAGAAGGTCATTGAACTGGCGGTGGACGAAGCCCGCCGCCTGAACCACCACTACATCGGTACCGAACATCTCCTCATAGGGCTTATGCGCGAGGGTGAAGGCGTCGCCGCAGGCGTCTTGGAGAGCCTCGGCGTCAGCCTGGAGAAGGTGCGTGCTGAGACCAGCCGCATTCTGAGCCAGAGCACCCAGCAGCCGGGCCAAGAGCAGCGTCCCGGAGGACGCACCCAGAGCCGCACGCCGACCCTGGACCAGCTCGGCATAGACCTGACCAACATGGCCCGCAACGACAAGCTGGACCCGGTCGTGGGCCGCAGCAAGGAGATCCAGCGCGTCATCCAGATCCTCAGCCGCCGCACCAAGAACAACCCCGTGCTCATCGGCGAGCCTGGCGTCGGCAAGACCGCCATCGTGGAAGCCCTGGCCCAGCGCATCATCAGCGGCGATGTCCCTGAAGGTTTGCAACGCAAGCGCGTCGTGACTCTTGACATGGGCGTCCTTGTCGCAGGCACCAAATATCGCGGCGAGTTTGAAGAGCGCCTGAAAAAAGTCATAGAGGAGATCAAAAGCTCCGGCAACTGCATCCTCTTCATTGACGAGATGCACACCATGGTCGGCGCGGGCGCTGCCGAAGGCGCAGTGGATGCCGCCAACATCCTCAAGCCCTCCCTTGCTCGTGGCGAGTTGCAGTGCATCGGCGCAACCACTCTGGACGACTATCGCAAGTATGTTGAGCGCGACCCCGCGTTGGAGCGCCGCTTCCAGCCTGTCCAGGTGAACGAACCTTCAGTGGAAGAGACCATTGAGATCCTCAGGGGCATAAAACGCCGCTATGAGGACCACCACCACCTGAAGATAGAGGACGAGGCCCTAGAGGCCGCTGCCCAGCTATCCTCCAGGTATATTTCCGACCGCTTCCTTCCCGACAAGGCCATTGACCTTGTTGACGAGGCCTCCAGTCGCGTGCGCATTCGCAAGACGACCATGCCCCTCTCGGTCAAAGAGATGACCAAGGTCCTGGAGAAGGTGCGCAAGGACAAAGACGAGGCCCTGGCGAACCAGCAATACGAGTTCGCCACCGAGTTGCATCAGCGGGAGCAGACCCTCAAAGAGAAACTGGAGCAGCTTGAAAAAGAGTGGCACGACGACTCCAAGGTGGATGTGTCCGCCGAGCCGGTCGTAACCGCGGAGGACGTGGCCGAAGTAGCCAGCATGTGGACGGGCATCCCCGTCACTCGCCTGGCCACGGAAGAAAGCCAGCGTTTGCTCCAAATGGAGGAGAACCTGCACCGGCGGGTCGTCGGCCAGGACGAAGCCATTGTCGCCATCGCTAAGTCAGTTCGGCGCGCCCGCGCCGGCCTCAAAGACCCCCGCCGGCCCATTGGCGCGTTCCTCTTCCTTGGCCCCACAGGCGTCGGCAAGACGTACCTGGTGCGCGCCTTGGCGGAGTTCATGTTCGGCAGCGAAGACAGTATGGTCCGCCTGGACATGAGCGAGTTTATGGAACGCCACACCGTTGCCCGCTTGGTAGGCGCCCCCCCGGGCTACGTCGGCTACGACGAAGGCGGCCAGCTTACCGAGGCCGTGCGACGCAAGGGCTACTGCGCCATCCTCTTGGACGAGATTGAGAAGGCCCACCCGGACGTATTCAACATCCTGCTGCAAGTCTTTGACGACGGCCACCTGACCGACGCCAAGGGACGCAAGGTGGACTTCCGCAACACCATCATCGTCATGACCAGCAACATCGGCTCGGACCTTATCCGCAAGGAGAGGTTCATGGGCTTTGACATCAACACCGACGAGGCCAAGACGGCGGAGCAGGCCTACGAGCGCATGAAAGGCAAGGTCACCGACGAGGTGAAGCGCTTCTTCCGCCCGGAGTTCCTGAACCGTATTGATGCCCAGGTGGTCTTCCACGCCCTGTCCAAAGAGCACATCTTGCAGATCGTGGATCTCATGCTTGCCGACGTGGGCAAGCAGCTTCTGGAGAAGGGCGTCACCCTGGAAGTGTCCCAGGCGGTCCGCGATCTTCTGGCGGACAAGGGGTTTGACCCCAACTTCGGCGCAAGGCCCCTACGCCGCCAGATCCAGGAGCAGATAGAGGACAAACTGTCCGAGGAGCTGCTGGCCGGCAAGTTCGGCCCCGGCGACACCGTCTCCATAGACGTGGACGAAGGCAAGACCGTGGTCAAGGTGAAGACCCCCGCCGCAGCGGTGTAAGGCAACGTACAAGCGACAAGAAGAAACCCAGGGCTTAAGCTCTGGGTTTCTTCTTGTTAGCAGCGCCTTTTATCGCCCTGCCGCACGCGAGGCAGGTTATGCCGCTGAACGTGGACATGACACCCTTGCGCATCTATCGTACAATGGGCGTCAGCGTACCCCTCAAGGTCTAAGGCTAGCAACACCGGCAGGTTCATCATGACAGTACAACTCCAGCGACGCACCTTCACCGTAGACGACTACCACCACATGCTTGAAGCCGGCATCCTGACAGAGGATGACCGTGTTGAACTGATCTGTGGGGAGATTATCGCCATGGCGCCCATCGGCAGTATGCATTGGGGGACAGTGAACCGGTTGGACAAGCGGCTTCAAGCCTTGCTGGGAGACCGCGCTTTGGTAAGCTCACAAAGCTCCATCCGCCTGAGCAGAGAGTCCGAGCCACAGCCCGACGTGGCTATATTCCGGCCCAGAGAAGACGATTATACAGGCAGTTTGCCCACCACCCAGGATGCCTACCTTGTCATAGAAGTCGCCGACTCCACCGTCGCCTATGACCGGGGAATAAAGGTCCCCCTCTATGGCAAGGCTGGCATCCTCGAGACGTGGCTGGTTGACCTGCCCCAGCGCCGCATAGAGGTGTACCGCTCTCCTTCCAAGGATGGCTACCAGAGTATGCACTACGCCTCTCCCGGCGAAACCCTCTCCCCGACTGCCTTCCCAGACGTTGCCCTGCAAGTAGCCGAGCTGCTCAAGTAACAGGCGCAGGAAAGAAGGCACAGCATGAACGAAGCACTGCACTACGCGCTATTCCCCACCAGTATGGGGTGGGTTGGAGCGTTGGCGTCCACGCGCGGCCTGCGGAAGCTCACCCTGCCGGTGGCTACGCCGGAGCAAGCGCTGCGGGAGTTGGGGAAAGAGGCGGCAGTCGCGGAGGAAGCGCCCCAGCAGTTTGCGCCCTTGCAGCAGCGGGTGGAGGCGTTCTTCCAGGGCGAGCGTACCGGGTTTGACGTGAAGCTGGACACAGAAGGCTACAGCCCCTTCTTCAGTTGCGCCTGGCAGGCCTGCGCCTCCATCCCTGCGGGCGAGACGCGCAGCTTGCCTGGGCGGTGGTAGACCTGCTGTCCCTGGCGGAGAGGGTCCTCACCCTGGACGCTCTGTATTGCCAGCGGGCCTTTTGCCGCAAGGTGCTCCAAGGGGGAGGCAACTATCTGGTGATCGTGAAAGGCAACCAGTCCCGACTTGTCGGGATATGAGGCGATAGCCCTGGCCTTCACCCAGCCTGTTCCCGGGGAGGACTACGGCTACGCGCAGCAAGAGGGCCGTCATGGAGACCGCCAGGAAACCCGACGGCTGTGGACCACCAACGCCCTGAACGCCTATCTCAATTGGCCTGGCGTGCAGTCCCGACAGGCCGGGATGCAAGATTGAGCGAGAGGTGCGGTGCAAAGGGAAGACTCAACGGGAGGTCCGCTATGCCATAACCAGCCTTGGCGACGGCGCGACGCCCCAGAGCATCCTGCGGTATATCCGAGGGCACTGGAAGATAGAAAACAAGCTCCACTACGTACCCGACGTCACCCTGGGAGAAGACGGGAGCCAGGTAAGAACGTGGGCTGCCCCCAGGTCATGGCAGCCCCCAGGAACCTTACCTTGGCGCTCCTCCGACTCTCAGGCGTCACCAACGTTGCAGCGGCACTTCGTCACATCGCCTGGACACCCAAACAAGCGCTCCGCATCCTCGGTCTCGCCCCACCTTGACCACCGAAAGACCCTGCCCGCCGCCGGCTTTGCCACGAAACACACGTGCAAAAGTGCTATACTATACGGCTGTTATTGGCAACAAATAGGAGGCGTCACGTACATGGGGCTGTTTGACAAAGTTCTGGGCAACAAGAATGAGGCCATCACCCTCAACAAACCGGAGGGCATGGCTGCCATCGCCATCGTGGCCGTCGCTGCAGACGGCGAGATCGGCGAGGACGAGATCAACCGCGTGGTCATTGACCTTGCGACGCTGAGAGCGTTCCGTCGCTACGACACGCGCGACCTGAGCAATGTCTTGAACAAAGTGGCCGGCCTGGTCAAGCGCCGGGGCGCTGGCCCAGTGCTGACCGCCGCCAACTCCGTCCTGCGCAAAGAGGAGAAGGAGAGCGCCTTCTTCGTCGCCGCAGACCTGGTGCTGGCCGACGGCACGGTAGAGGCGGAGGAGAAGAAGTTCCTGGAGGAGCTGCAAACCACGCTGTCTATTGACGACGCCACGGCCCTCAAAATCGTGGAGGTCTGCTCAATCAAGAACAGGGCCTAGCCGGCAAGCGGAGCGCCTTGCTCCGTCGCTCCGCCGGGGTGAGGCAGGCGTCGTCCTGCATTCCCAGAACAGGGAGGGTCAACCTATGAACAAGAACCAGGACACCTACAAGAAGGTGGGCCTCATAGCCCTTGTTGCCGCCGTGATAGCGGGCATCATCTACCTGTTCTATCGCAGCAACAAGAAGCGCAACCCGCCTGCCCCCGGAAACCGGTAGGGCCCTGGCCCCCTCGCTTCTCCCAACCGCACCTCTAGAGGTGCGGTTCTGCTATGCTGTTGCGACGTTACCCCAGCTACGTTGGAGCATTCTTCCATGAAAGTCCCCGTGTCCTGGCTCATGTCCTACGTCCCCATTGTGATGCCGCCCAAGGAGCTGGCCCACCGTCTCACCATGGCGGGCCTGGAGACCACGGGCGTGGAGCTTGTCGGCGAAGACTGGCACGACATCGTCGTCGGCCACGTGCTGGAGGTCAATCCACACCCCAACGCCGACCGCTTGCGCCTGGCCACCGTAGACTTGGGCGGCGAGCGCATGACCGTGGTGTGCGGCGCACCCAACGTCGCCGCCGGACAGCGCATCGCCTTCGCAAAGGTCGGCTCCGAGCCTATTGATTCCCATACCGGCAAACGCGAACGCTTGCAAGCCGCCCGCATCCGTGGCGTTGTGTCCCAGGGCATGATCTGCTCCGCCAGGGAGCTGGGGATCAGCGACGAGCACACGGGCATCCTCGTCCTGCCGCCGGAAGCGCCCCTCGGCGTACCCCTCATGGACGTGCTGGGAGACGCCATCCTGGACACGGAGCCGACGACCAACCGCCCAGACTGGCTTTCGGTCCTGGGCGTAGCCCATGAGGTGGGCGCAATCACCGCCCAGATAGTGGCCGAGCCGCCCATATCCTATTTGGAGAGCGGCCCTGCCATAGACGACCTCGTCAAGATAGTCGTGGACGCTCCGGACCTGGCCCCGCGCTATACCGCCAGCCTGGTGCTGGGCATAACCATCGGCCCATCGCCGGCGTGGATGCAGCAACTGCTGTCCAGGGCAGGGCAGCGCCCCATCAACAACCTGGTGGACATCACCAACTACGTCATGTTGGAGTACGGCCAACCCTTGCATGCCTTTGACTACGACCGCCTGGCCGAGCACACAGTCCGCGTGCGGCGCGGCGCTCCGGATGAAACGCTGACGACCCTGGACGGCCAGAGCCGCCAGCTCACCTCGGACATGTTGGTCATCGCCGACGCCCACACGCCGGTGGGCTTGGCCGGCGTCATGGGCGGAGCCAACTCCGAGGTCACTGATGCCACGGTGAACGTCCTGCTGGAGTCCGCCAACTTCAACCCGATCAGCATCCGCCACACCTCCCGGGCCCTGCGCCACCGCACCGATGCCTCCACCCGCTTTGAGCGCGGCCTTAACCCGGACCTGGCCCCCATCGGCTTGCGTCGCGCCACCCAGCTTATCCTCGCCTTGTGCGGCGGCCAGGCGGCCCGGGGCATCATAGACCTGTACCCCGGCAAGAAGCTCAAGCAGCCCGTCCTGCTCACCTTGGCCCGCGTACGCAAAGTCCTGGGCGTGGACTACGATATTACCGACTGCTTCCGCGTCTTGCACTCCCTGGGCTTTGAGTGCGAGCTAAAGGGCGATGCGGCCCTCCTTGTCCACCTCCCTTACTGGCGCAGCGACATTGCCATTGAAGACGACCTGGTGGAGGAGATCGCCCGCATCAAGGGCTACGACACGGTGCCGACTACCTTCCTGGCCCGCCCCATCCCTGCCCGCCAGCCTAACCCACGCCGCGACCTGCGCGAGCGCGTGCGCGACCTGCTGGTGCAGGCGGGAATGCAGGAGACCATCAGCTACGCCGTCACCAGCCTGGAGGCGTTGCAGGCCGTGCAAGACCTCTCGTCCGTCGGCCAGCCTCTGAAGCTGGCGAACCCGTTAAGCACGCGCCCGGACAACTTCCACGCCGCCAAAGTCCAGGATACCCTGCGCTACCGGGAGCACATGCGCACCACGCTGCGCGCCGGAATCCTGGAGTCGCTGGCCTCCAACCAGCGCTTTGGACACGACGGCCTCCGCCTCTTTGAGGTGGGTCGCGTCTACCTGCCCCTTGTACAGCCCGGCGAAACCCCTGCAGACGAGCGCGAGCACGCCGTGGGCGTCCTGTGGGGCGACCGTGCGCCGCTGTCCTGGTCCCGCGCCGACGGCAAGGCTGGCTTCTACGACGCCAAGGGCGTGGTGGAGGCCATTCTTGGCGAGTTGCGCCTCTCCGCCGACTACACACCTGTAGGGGCGCAGCAAGCTGCGCCCCTACAACCCACATCAGGAGAGGGCGTGGTTCAAGACCCCCTCCTGCAGCCGGGCCGCGCCGCAATAATCAGCGTCGGCGGACGGCGCGTCGGCGTCATTGGCGAGGTGCGCCCTGCTGTCCTGGATTCCTTTGGCGCGTCTGAGGGCACGGCTGCTTTCTTTGAGCTGGACATGGACGCCCTGCTGCCGTTGTTGCCGCAGGACGCTCGCGCCTTCGCCGCCCTAGTCCAGCACCCCGCTGCCGACCGCGACCTGGCCTTGGTCGTGGACGCCTCCGTCCCCGAGGCCAAGTTGGAGGACGTCATCCGGCGTCATGCTCTGGTGGGAAGCGTCACCCTCTTTGACATCTACACCGGCGAAAAGATTCCAGCGGGCACAAAGTCCCTGGCCTTCCGCGTCCGCTATCAGTCGGCTACGGAGACGCTGACCGCGGACGCCATTGCCGAGGCCCAGGCCCAGCTCCTGCGCGACCTGGAGCGTGAGACAGGGGCAAGGCTCAGGGGGTAACACCTCAGCGCTGCATCTCTCCTTGGCCTGCCCCCTATGACCTCGCACATCTCCAAGCGCATCATGTTGTGATGCGCCGTAGATTGACTAAGGAGTGGGCTTGTAAGCGGACTGTGTCCCTTCTTGGCAACACCGAAGCCTAAAGGCTGCGGCTTGAAGTCCCGACTAGTCGGGATTTACGGTGCGGTACAGTTTGTCCATGTACAAACGATCTCCTTAGCACATCTGCAATGCCTTGCCGGTCGCTTTTCACGGCAAAACTGAAAGCGGACCGGTACCGACGTTGAAAGCGCTCCTTCCCTTCTTCTGCTAAGACTCCACGCCTGTCATTGGCCTCTCCTCCAAACGCCTGCCCCAGCTACTCTTGTCATCTGAACATCCACCAAGCCTCGCCTTCAACCAGCCTCCATCCGCCAACAAAGGCTTAGGCAACCTCTCCATCACTGTACGAGCGTCCTCAGTAATTCTCCGCATTCACACGCAACGCTCACACTGCTCCCACGCTGGTCTCACCGTCAGCCCGCACAATCCGATCAATAGCAACGAGACACCAGTGGTGGAGGTTCTTCCTGCTACTAGCATCACGGCTATAGACACAGGAGCCATCTCAAGAGCCTTTGCGCCGCCGACCTCTACAGAGTGCGGCATGAGGCCCCAGCCTCAATATTGGTGCAAAAGAACCAATCTTGAGCTGGCTTCGTAGTACATGTACAGCGCCTTCAGACAACCGGATTCCGGCGCATCCCGGCCTGGGTAATTGCGACGATAGCTGCTGTCAAACACTTCACCTTCGCCAGCTTGGGTTGCTCTTACCCTGGATGTCCAGTATTTCGGAGTTGTTCCTCCATGACCCCGTGTCTATACCGTTCGTATGCCGTTCCTATACGTTCACGGCTCGTTTCCGATACTTGCACCAATGGATGGTACGCCGGCGGCCACGTCATTCGCTCAAGACCAACCTGCTCAAGGATTATTGGGATGCGAGAAGCAACCCTTACGAACAGCTTATGGATTGTCCGGGCAGGGGTCATGGTCGTCGCGGTGTGGGCGCACACCTTCATCAAACAACAGTTGGCCTCCGGCGGTGTGCCGCACTGGCACACACTGGCTTCCTACATCCCACAGTCGTTATTGCTGGGGATGCTCCTCTGCGTCATTGCCTTCGCCATCACTAACCTGACCCCCCCGCGGTTCGGCATCCCCAAATCTGCTGCCTATCTTGTTGCGGTGGTCCTTCTTATAGGCCATCAAGTCAACATGCCGCTGTTTCAGTTGACCGTTGAGACGCCATCAATGCTCGCCCAGTACGACTACTTCATGGCTATGGTCCCTGGACGGGAGATCACCACTTCCATTGCCCTCAACGTGAGCGGCGTGCTGATTCCTGTGGCGATTGCCCTGGCGCTCGTCTTCAAGTCGCCAAAGATCCCTCTGTTCCTTATCGTAGGCGGCGTGACCATCGCAACATACCTCACCACGACGGTTGATCCGGGCAGTTCAGTCCTCATCAACCCCCTAGTCTCCGCCGTGGTCGCCATGGCTCTTTCCTTGGGGTTCGCCCCGCAGGCCGCTCCCGCCTTGGCTTTCATAGGTGGGACGTTTGGAACGCTTCTCGGCGGCGATGTTTTCCACATGCCGGCGATGCTTTACGAAGAGACGCATGGCTTGGCAATAGGAGGAGGAGGATGTCTGGATGCGATCCTCATCGTGGGCAGCACCGCGCTCCTACTGACATTGGTTGGCTCTAAAGGCATGGGATTGCTTCGGCGCAACATACCAATGGCCCATCTGCCCGGCCAGCCAAGACGTTCCTGGGGCAATCCGTGAAAATGGTCGGAAACGGAAGAGAATTGGAGGCCCTCCGGTAGGAACACCGGGCCTTCTTGGGCGTGAAGGAAGAGAAGGCGTACGGCAGCAGTGCATTGATTCAGGCCGCGAATGACAAAACTTCCTCTTTTGAACGTTGTCAACGCCACGGGGCTTGCCCTACAATGACAGGCGGTGTTTTGCGCACCTCTGGTCACTCATGGCACACAAAAAAGGAGGCCTTCCCTCATGACCTATATCATCACCGAGCCCTGCGTAGACGTGAAAGACAAAGCCTGCGTGGACGTTTGTCCCGTGGACTGCATCTACGGCGCCGACGAAGACGCCGACCGGATGCTGTACATCAACCCCACGGAGTGCATTGACTGCGCCGCCTGCGAGCCTGTCTGTCCCGTTAACGCAATCTTTGCCCAGGATGACACCCCCGCCCAGTGGAAACAGTGGATCCCCATCAACAAAGACTACTTTGACAACAAAGACAGCACTCGGGCCCAGATCAACAAGATAAAGGCCCCGGGTAGCGCCGCTCACCACTAACGCCTATCCCTAGCGCTTACACAAAGAAGAGGGCGGACCGAAACCCGGCCCGCCCTTTCCGTGTTCGCTGTCGCCGGCAAGCTATACGTTTGCCCATAGCGCTGAGGATGACGCAGCGTGTTCCGCGCTTGCGGTGAAGTGGGCCAGCGTCGCCTTATAGCGATTGGCAAGAATACCCGCCACGTTGGCGTAGAGGCTTGCTGCAATATCCGGACGCTCTCTGCACAGCTCCATAAGCCGGGCGGAAGGGATGGACAGGGCCTCTATGTCCGTCATGGCCTTGATGGTGGTTATGAGCTTCCCGTCTCCCAGCAGCGCCGCCAGCGGCAATGACTCCCCTGCCTCGGCAATGCGTATCGTCATTTCTCCGATCCTGGACTCGGCAGTAAGCTGCGCTTTCCCGGAAAGAATGACAAAGATGTGCCGGCCCTCTTCCCCCTCCGCCCCTAGTGTCGCGCCGCCGGCCCGCCGGATAACCGTTCCCAGCGCGGCGACAGCGCTCACCTGGGAAGGCGTGAGGCCGCGGAAGATGTCCACGTTCCCGTCCACCAGCCGGGCAGCGGGAAACGCCTTTGTAGCTCCGTTGCTCTGCGTAGCTTCTTGAGTCGCCGCGTGCGGCTCTGGAGAAGGTTCCTCACGGAGCAACCCGTTTGCCAGGGAAACGACGGTCCCGGTCATGGCGGCCACCATCAGGGTTGCCGTAATGCCCACTACGAGCATGTCGCTCCCCTTGAACCCCAGCATGATCGCCGAAACGAGAAGGACTGTCCAGGCCGCGCCAGCTAGAGCCAATCCAGAGGGCACTCGTATCCTGCTGCTGAATTGCGTCATAATCGCACCCCTTCCGTCTTGTGTATAGTCACGATACTAAAGAGGAGAAGGCTTTTTGTCAATTTCGTGCAATATATCACAATAAACTGGTTTTCTTCTAAGATGACGGCGCAGTGCAACGGCATATTTCAGCAGCCTGACAGCGCATTGGACGAAGGCGCATCCAGAGTCTTTAGGCGACTGTGCGAGAAATACGATGTAGGGGCAAGGCCCTCTGCCCGCGTCTCCGTCTTCGGCAAACCATCATCTTAGGCAACGTGACAGAAAGGCCGGCAAGGTCGATTCGCCCTCATCCAGTGAAACACCGAAAGAGCCTGAGCTGCGCCAACAACGTGTAGTGGAGCGCCTTGCTTTGCAGTAGAATCAAGTGCCAACGGGAGAAGTTCAGGGTCTTTCTGTTCTCCCTGCGCCTGTGGGCGAAACGTTGTGTAGGGGCGCGGTTTTCGCGCCCGCGTTCGGCTCTCCAGCCAAAGGACCGAAAGACCCTGTGAAGAGGTTGCCCAAACAATCACGCGGCGCGCCCCTACGGGACGACGCTCGCACGGAGCAGAACGAATGCCAATCTACATTCAGCTACTGACCCTTACCCCGGAAGGCAAGGAGCGGGTACTCCAGCACCCGGAAAGCATCACCCAGGCCCTGGACAGCATCCACATCCCCGACGTGCAGCTTCTCGGTCAGTACGCCGTGCTGGGAGAGTACGACTACGTGAACCTCGTGGAGGCCAGGGACAACGAGACCATCGCCGTCTTCTCGCTTCACCTGGGCGTCAAAGTCGGCGCGCATATCACCACCATGCCCACCATCCCCATCGGCCGCTTTGAGGACCGTGACGAGCGAAACCAGCCGACGCTGGAGACGGGCGCAACGGTGGACGGCGAAAGCCAGCGTGTCGTCATGGGTACCGGGGAATAGGCAAGCGAGCCTGGAGAGCAGAGAGTGAGACCAAAGAAGCGGGCTTGGAGCACTGTGGTAGCTCGGCTTATTGGCAGTGCTCCTCTGTTGCTTCTATTCGTAGGCATCGCCTGCAAAAGCCCGCAGCCCACGCCGTTCCCCACGTACACTCTCTACCCCACGGCTACCCCGTACCCCACCTACACGCCGTATCCCACACAAACGCCCTTGCGGTTCCCGACCAGGACGCCAACACCAACCTGGACACCGACACCTACGGCTACGCGCAGTCCGCGAGAGGCGCTGACAGGCTATGACATTAACGAGATTGTGTCCTTGGCGTCCGTCTGGGGGGAAGTAGCTCCTGGGACACCTACCGACGCTATTCTCCCTTGGCGTTTGCCTCTCAAGATGTGTATCCAAGAGGGTGCAGTACGTGTGGGAGAATGGTTCTCGTCATATCAGCTTGGGAATGTGCCCGTTGACTGTAAACAATTCCAGACGATCCGAAAGCTTGAACAACTACCTGATCCTGCTTTGCTCCCTGGCCAGGGACAACTTTCGCTTGCCGCCGAACCCGACTGGCTGGCAACGGATCTCGTAGCTTGCCCGCTCGCACGTTCCACATTGCTTTCCCCAAAGATTGGAAGCATCGGGAGCGCAGCTTCTCATGGCGACGCTGGATGGCGGCAATATGGGAGTATCAGAGAAGGGCCAACTATTCAAAAGGGACAGCAGGGACGGGGCTTTGTGTCTGTGGCAGGCTATATGGGCGACTTTTCGGGTATCTTTCAGACGTTGCTCTATCTGGAAGAAGCCTCCACCACAGAAGAGAACTGGGAGAAGGTCGTCTTCCACCAGGAGCTACAGCTTGATCTGAGCCACGCAGACAGCTTAGGCCCATGTCCTGTCGTGCTTGTACCAGAAGAGCACAGACTTATTCTGGACCCAGCCTTCGTACATTTGCTGCTTACCAGAGGAGACGAAAGCAAGCGCTCTCAATATCTGGCAGAGGTCATCTTCCACTCGGCATTCCATCTCCTCACCAACACCTCACCCTATGAGCCTGACCCCTATATCCGGCCTTGATTCCCTCCCTCTGTCATCCTTCTCTCCCCCAAACGTTAGCCTACCTCCTACACTATGGGGGCATCCCTTTACAGGAGACCCCAGATTGCGCCATCCCCCTCTTTCCCCGCCTGCGCCGGCAAGCATACCATGGACACATGGCTGCACCAGTATACCTGCCTCTGTCTCTCCGTCCCACTCCCTGCTGTACCTCTCAGCCTCCAAGAAATCAATCCGTTGTCTCCCAAGCTGTACTGCCTTTCCCCACAGCTACGGGAAAGTGAACAAAACGAAAAACAATCGGACGGCGGCACATCAATCAAACCTTCTCCTAGCCAAGGTCCTTTGCCTATGCCCCCATGTCCGAATGCCCGTATGCCCCCATGCCCGCTATAATGCAAGAGTCGGCCTGCCCGCACCCAAACTCACGCAGGCCCAAAGGTAGTCCCTATGCTCAACCGCTGGTTTGAAGCCGAGGCCCAGGGCTTCTCCGACCTGGAGTTGCTGGTGTACCAGAGCCGCCTGGTAGGCGCAGACCCCGCCCTCGTCGTCTGGGGCGGCGGCAACACCTCCCTGAAGGTCATGCGCAAGGACTTTCGCGGGCGAGAGGTCAAGGCGCTGCTCATCAAAGGCAGCGGCTCCGACATGAAGGCAGCCCAGCCCAAGGACTTCCCAGCAGTGCGCCTGGAGGACGTGCTGCCCCTGTACGAGCGCCCGGAGATGTCCGACGAGGACATGGTCGCCTATCTGGAGCGGTGCCTCATGGACCCCGGCTCGCCGCGGCCCTCCATAGAGACGCTGCTGCACGCCTTTCTTCCCCAGGCCAGCGTCGTCCATTCCCACGCCGATGCCATCCTCTCTCTGACCAACACGGCCAACCCCGTTGGTGCGGTGCGCGCCGCCCTGGGCAGCGACGTGACGACGGTTCCCTACTTCCGCCCCGGCTTTCACCTGTCCAAGCTGGTGGCCCAGGCCGCCCTCTCCCGTCCCAGGGGCAAGGGCGTCGTCCTGTTGAACCACGGCCTTATCACCTGGGGCCTAACGCCCAAGGCTGCCTACGACATCCACATAGAGCTGGTGACCCGCGCCGAGGAGTACCTGCAAAGCAGGACTGTGGGCAAGCTGCCCTATGGCGGAGTCAAGGTGGAGACGGTGGAGGCCGGGGAGCGCAAGCGCGTGGCGGTGACGATAACGCCAGCCCTGCGCGCCCTGCTGTCCGAAGACGGCGGCAGCCGCAACCTGCTTCGGTTCGTGGACGATGAGCAGACGCTGAAGTTTGCCGGGGCCAAACAGTCGGAAGCCATAGCCGAAGTGGGCGCGGCGACGCCGGACCACCTGCTCAATACCAAACGCACGCCCATGTGGGTGGAGGTCAACGACCCGACCGACGCAGAGGCGCTGAGACGCGCCCTGGATGCGGGTGTCTTGCGCTACCGCCAGGCCTACGCGTCCTGGTTCCGGCAGAACGCGACGCCGGGCGTGGACATGCGCGATCCCAACCCGCGCGTCATCGTTGTGCCCGGCCTTGGCATGTGGATTGCCGGGCGCGATGCACGGGCGATGGACGTGGCCTCCGACATCTACCACCACACCATGACCATCATGGCCGGGGCGCAAATGGTAGACGAGTACAGGTCGCTCTCCCTTAAGGACGCCTACGAATCGGAGTACTGGCCGCTGGAGTTGTACAAGCTGACGCTGCTGCCTCAGGAAGCGGAGTTGTCACGGAAGGTGGCGCTGGTGACGGGCGCGGCAAGGGGCATCGGCAAGGCCATCGGGCGCAGGCTGGCGCAGGCCGGGGCGCACGTGGCACTGACGGACATGGACGCCGATGGGGTGCAGGAAGCGGCGGCGGAGATCGGCAAGGAAGTCGGCGCAGGCAGGTGCATGGGCTTGCCCCTGGACGTGACGGATCCCGCTCAGGTGCTGGAAGTCTACGCCAAGACGACGCTGGCCTACGGCGGCGTGGACATCCTGGTGTCCAACGCGGGCATTGCCCCGACGGGGGCGTTGGAGCAACTTTCCCTGGCACAATGGCAGAAGAGCCTGGATGTGAACGCCACGGGCCATCTGCTCATGGCGCAAGAGGCAGTGCGCATCATGCGGGCGCAAGGCATGGGCGGCAGCCTGGTGTTCATCGCCACCAAGAACGTGACGGCGCCGGGACGCGGCTTCGGGGCCTACAGCGCCGCAAAGGCCGCGGAGGCCCAGCTTTGCCGCATCCTGGCCATAGAAAACGGAGCCTTCGGCATCCGCTCCAACATGATTAACCCGGACGCTGTGTTCCAGGACTCCGGCCTGTGGTCGCAGGAGCTACGGGAGGAGCGAGCAAAAGCCCACGGCGTAGAAACGGAACAATTGGAGGACTTCTACCGCAAGCGCAACCTGCTCCAGGCCTTCATTACGCCACGAGACGTAGCGGAAGCGGCGCTGTGGCTGGCCTGCGACCGCTCGGCCAAGACGACTGGCTGCATGGTCACGGTGGACGGCGGCGTGCCGGAGGCGTTCCCGAGGTAGGCTATGGCTCTATGCGGACAATTCCTGGCGCACGGTCAAAGTCCCTATCGTAGCTTAGTATCTCTGTAAGTCCTTGCTGCTCCATGTGGCTTACAGCAAGGGCATCCTCAAAGTCCAAGAAGGTTGATACAGCGTACAGCTCCAAAGCGTTCAATACCACCTGCTTCTGCGGCAGGTGCAGGCTCCGGAGCACCAGAATAGGGAGAAGGAGGGAATGCACCTCTTCGTGACTTAGCCGATATGGCAAACGAGGAGAGGTGAGCACATTGACCACTTCTGCTACAATGGCTTCACATGTGAAGACCTCCTCTTCACTACGCTGTACTTGCTGGAACAGGGCAAAACATGCCTCGGCTTTTGCCGCGTCATCCCTTGTCAGATAGCGGAGCATGATATTCGTGTCAAGGAATCTCACGCCGCATCTCCTTGAAGAGTTCCTCTGCTCTTGCATCCTTGGCAGCCCTGATGAGCGCCTCAAAGTCCTCTGGCTGATGGGAGGGTTTCACGGAACCAAAGGCCTGTTCCAGGGTAAACGCCACGGCCTTCAGTTTCACCTCACCGTCTTCAATCCTGAACGTGACCTTGTCGCGCGGCTTCAGGCCTAACAGCCGGCGCACCTCCGCTGGGATCGTGACCTGCCCCCTCTGGGTAATGGTTGTGGTTATTTCCTTCATACAACGCCGCCTGCTCAATGATTTGCCGTATAACAATGCAATCATAGCATAGCATTGATTCTCAGCAGGTTGCTGAAAAACTCCTCGGACCAACACCCCAACCCAATTCCAGAAAAGGAAGGGGAGGGATTTGTATCTGAGGGACACCCTCAGACTCCCGGCAAAGGGGCTTCGTCCCTCTGCACTCCCTTTCCCGCAACTGCTAGGGCGCGGCATCCAGGCAAAGAAAGAGGGCCGAAAAGTTCGGCCCTCTTTTGGCGTCACGGACGACGTTGGAATGCTGCTACTGCCTGACCAGCACCTTGCCCACGGCTTCCTGATAGCACGCCTCCACCTGGTCGGCGACGTGCCCCCAGCGATAGTTCTGGGCGGTAATCCTGCCGTCTTCCCCCATGCGGCTCCGAAGGCCGGGGTCCAGGACCAGCCGCTCTAGGGCCAGGGCCAAGGCATGGCTGTCTTTGGGCGGGACCAAGAACCCTTCCTGGCCGTCGGTCATGATGCTGGCATAGCCGGCGATGTTGGAGGCGACTATGGGTTTGCCTGAGGCCATGGCCTCGCCCACGACAATCCCAAAGCTCTCCTTGCCGAGGGAAGGGGCACAAAAGATATGGGCGGTGCGGAAGTACCGGCGCAGGGCATCACGATGGACGCCGCCCACAAACACCACATCCTGCAGGTTGCGCTCCGCCATGATCTGGAAGCACTCCTTGCCCGGGCTTCCGGGGCCGACGACAATAAGGCGCAGGTACGGGTAGTCCCACTTCAGCCGTCCAAAGGCTTCCAGGAGATACCGCAGGCCCTTGCGCTTCTCCAAACGACCTACGAACAGGATGTTCAGCTTATCGTCGTTGAAGGCGTCAAATGGCGGCACATCCTGGGCAAAGTAGTCCACGTCCAGCCCGTTGGGGATAATGCGATAGTCCCCAGGGAATACGCGACTGATGTAGTGCATGGCGGGAGCAGAAACGGCGATGCGCACGTCCAATTTGTCCCACAGGGGCTGCAGAACATGGCGGCTCATACGGTAGCGATAGGTCCGCTCACTGTAGGAGTGGAATGTCCCGACGTTGACCGCCTCCGAATGATAGAGCACGGTGAGCGGCAGGACGGGGGCCAAAGGCTCGTGCAGGTGAATGATGTCAAAAGCCTCTTCGCGCAAAACGCTTTTGACGGTGCGTTCACGCCACAAGGACAAGGAAATACGGGCCACGGAGCCATTGGAGGGCACGGGCACCGGGCGGCCTATGGCAATGAGATTATGCTGGGTGATGAGGCTCTCTTTGGAAGCCGGCGCAAGGATCTTGACGGTGTGCCCGCGTGCCTCCAACTCACCGCTCAGGTGGGTGATGTGGCTCACTACACCACCTGGCGCGGCGAAGTCGTAGGGGCAAACTAAGGCAATTCTCATAAGGCCTCGTCTTCACCCTTCAGCGGGAAGGGGTGTCGTTGGCCCGGAACAAGAACGGGTTCTGTAGCTTCACCCTCGCCTTTGCTCTCTGTGACAAAGCGAGGAGGGGTCACGGTTCCTGGTCGCCAAAAGTGTCCAGGTTGTCGCCCTTGATATAGGCTTCCACCATCTCGTGGGCTTCGTCGTCGGTGAACTGAATGGGCGGCGATTTCATAAAATAGGCGGCGGGGCCTACAAGCGTCCCGCCCAATCCCCGGTCTTTGGCGAGCTTGGCGCAGCGGATGGCGTCCACTACCACGCCGGCGGAGTTGGGGCTGTCCCAGACCTCCATCTTGAGTTCCAGATTCAGAGGCACGTCGCCGAAGGTGCGGCCTTCCATGCGGATATAGCACCACTTGCGGTCCAGCAGCCACGGCACATGGTCGCTGGGGCCGACGTGGACGTTGTCCGCGCCAATATCGTAGGGCAACTGGGACGTGACGGCGTTGGTCTTGGAGATCTTCTTGGACTCCAGACGCTCCCGCTCCAGCATGTTCAGGAAGTCGGTGTTGCCACCGAAGTTGAGCTGATAGGTGCGCTCCAGTTTGACGCCCCGGTCGTGAAACAGGCGGGTCAGGACACGATGGGTGATGGTAGCGCCCACCTGGGACTTGATGTCATCCCCGATAATGGGCAGGCCCCTGTCCTTGAAGCGCTTGCTCCAGTACTTTTCCCGGCCGATGAACACGGGGATGCAGTTGACCAGGCCGCAGCCAGCCTCCAGTATCTGCTCTACGTACCACTTGGTGGCCATCTCGCTGCCCACGGGCAGATAGTTGAGCACCACGTCCACCTGGCGCTCCTTGAGGATTTTGGCAACGTCTACGGTGGAGCCTGGGGCCTTTTCAATGATCTCGGAGAGGTATTTGCCGAGGCCGTCGTGGGTCATGCCGCGCTGCACTTGAACGCCCAGCTTCGGCACGTCGGCAATGGTGATGGTATTGTTGGGCTTCGCGTAGATCGCTTCACCCAAGTCCAAGCCGACTTTGTTCTTGTCAATGTCAAAGGCGGCGACGAAGTTGATGTCGCCGATGTGATAGCCGCCAAGGACGGTGTGCATGAGGCCGGGGATGAACTCGTCTTCTGGGGCTTCGCGGTACCGGTGCACTCCCTGGACCAGGGAGGAAGCGCAGTTGCCGACGCCGATGATAGCTACGTTGATCTTGCCCAAAGGTATCCTTCTTCTTGTGGGACGGGGAAGCCGTTGCCCTAGCTGATGTGCCAGTCAAGACTCAAACGATAGTAGCAGAGTTGTGGCAACGGCTGCAACCAAGAGGGGTGAAGAGACAGGGTCTTTCGGTTCTCCCAGCGTCGGACGGGCAGACGGGCAAGCGGGCAGGTTGGGGTTGGCCGGGATTCGATTTGCTCATTAAAGCGGGGTGTTTTTAGCTTGGTTTCCAATCTGGATTCGTTTTTCTTTTTTGAGGAAACGAATCACCTAACCCCTCCCCCTTCCCCTTCCCTAAAGGGAATGGGAATACATGCAGGCTAAAGGTTTTTCCTTAGGGGACGGTGGTGACCATGGGACGAGGGTAGCAGGCGGGCATGGAAATGGGGAAGGGGCAGTTGGCAGGGGGACCCAACCCAGGGTCTTTCGGTTTTCAGATGGAATCGGTCAATGACACCAGGCGAATGCCCGTACAGGCAAATGTACGGGCGAAGCATGCTTCGCCCCTACGCGACGGTTTTTCCACAGGCGTCGTGATGGCGGGCGCAACGACGACCAACCCGCAAACACCGGAGCGGTCACGGTTTAAGGTGGACCGCGCGGACGGCCTGCAACACAATGCCCGGGGTTTCGTTTGCTTCTAGGTGATGTGATGCGTCCTGGCACTGAAGTGCCAGGTTTAGCTTGGGTTAACCCCCGACTTTAGCCGGGGGATTGAATAACACGCCAAAGCAAACAGAACCAGGCACGGTGACTACTGGACTCGGACTATTCCATGAGGGCCTGGTACGTTGTCACCTGGAACTCCCGGCGAATGGGGTACGTACCAGAAGGCATGAGCTGAGTCATGAGGATGGCTACTAGGTCGTTCTCCGGGTCTATCCAGAAGAAAGTGCTCGCTGCCCCGCCCCACCATGAGGCCCCCTTTGGGGTGAGGGTGCCAAGTTCCACTTCATCCATCACAACGCCGATGGCAAGCCCGTAGCCTCCACCGCTGCGACCCATTTCGCCTCTCGCTGAACTCCGATAGGACGGGAGAACACTGTCCGGCAAATGGTTCTCCGTCATCAACTCCACAGTCCTCGGAGCAAGCAACCTCACACCATTTAAGGCCCCCTGGTTCAGGAGCATTTGGGAGAATCGCAGGTAATCAGGCATGGTGGATACCAGACCGCCCGCGCCTGAGAAGAACGTATGTGGACGCTTGAAATGGGCTACCTGCGGATTGTCCAGTTCCTCAATCCCGCCCCCCTGCCGCGGCCCATACATGGCCGCCAAGCGGTCCAGCTTATCCTCGGAAACGTAGAAGCCTGTGTCGTGCATTTCCAGAGGGTCCAAAATACGTTCCTTGAGGAAGACATCAAATTGCTGGCCGGACAAGACCTCTACAAGCCTTCCAACAAGGTCGGTTGCCAGCCCGTATTGGAAACGGGCGCCGGGTTGGTGTGACAAAGGGAGGCGCTTCAGCTTGTCAACCATATCGCCCAGCGTGCTGTCGGGGTCGGACAGGTTGGCGTTCCTATATGCTTCGTCACCGTTGCCATAAAAGCCCGCCGTATGTGTAAACAACTGGCGGATAGTTATGGGGCGTTCTTGGTCAACGAGGGTTGGACCGCGAACCTGGAGGTGGTCCAATTCCGGGATATACTTTGCCACAGGGTCGTCAAGTTGGAAGCAGCCCTCTTCAAACAGCATCATTGCCGCAACCCCAGCGATGGGCTTCGTCATAGAGTAGATGCGGAACATGTTGTCTTCCCGCATCGGTCGCCCAAGACGCCGGTCAGCAAATCCGAAGCATTCCGAGAAGAAGGTCTTACCATCCCGGGCCAACAGCACGGACATGCCGGCGAGCTTCCCGCCATCCACATAGCCCTGCATGATCTTGTTGAGTCGTTGCAGGCGTTGAGAAGAAAAACCGACTTCTTCGGGGGCAACGGTTTCCATGCGCATTCCCTTTCGTGCTGTATGGCTTGGTTCACTACCTGAAGACGTGGCTAGTGTCCTGACGGGCGTTTACGGGCTTGTTATAGTTTACCTGACCCACTTCCCATCTCAAACCCCCACGCCTCAATAGGCGTGCCTGAATACAAAGACCAACTCCTGTCAGGACACTAGCCGGTCCAACCACTCGTTTCTACGCCGGCACGGCCAGGCCTCGCTCGTAGAGCAGGACTTCTCTTGTCTGCATGAGCCGGTCCGACAAAAGTTGGGCCAGGGCCGTCATGAAGGGATGGCCCAAGTCCGGTTCATGCTGGAGCAGACCCTTTAGTTGGGGGCCGTCAAGAAGAACGAAACTGCTGGGGCCGGTAGCACGGGCGGAGAGCGTCATGACGTGCGGCTCCATCACTGCCGACCAACCGAACGGCTCTCCACAGCAAACGACGGCCACCGTGGCGGGTGGAGAGCAAGGCGAACCGTCTGAACGCTGTAGGGTCAGATCCAGGGTGGCCCTCCCCTGGGCAACGACGTAAAGGTGACGTGCGGGCTGGCCCTGGCGAAAGAGCATTGCTCCATCGGCAACGTCTTTCCATGCGCACAGGGGCAAGATGCGCTGAAGCTGCGGCTGGCTGAACTGGGAGAAGAGTCTACAGTGAGTCAAAACGTCTAAAGTCTGCATGGGCGCCTCCTCCATATTATGCCTCATCCCCTGCGGAAAGACGATTATCGGTACAAACGCTTGGTCTTGTCAACATTGTGCGTAACAGCACAAACTTCCCATAACGAGAGCCAAGCATCTATTGCCAGAAACTAGGTGATTATCCTTTGGCAGCAAATGTGGAAAGAGGACGCAAGAAGGTGGCCCCGCAACGCGGAGCCACCTTCTTCTGCGACGGGTATTGCGGTAAGGGCTTACTCCCCGCGCACGGCCCTGAAGACCAACTCTGGTGTCATGGGGCAGCCATGTCTACTTCGTGCTCTGGGCCACGTCCATAATGGCGCGCACGATCTTGTCATAGCCGGTGCAGCGGCAGAGATTGCCGGCGATAGCCAGGCGGATCTGGTGTTCCGTTGGATGGGGGGTGATGTTCAGGAAGGCGCGCGCAGACACGAGGAAGCCCGGCGTGCAAAAGCCGCATTGCAGCGCGCCATGCTGGATGAAGGCTTCTTGCAAGGGGTCTAGCTTGCCGCCCTTGGCCAGGCCTTCCACGGTGATCACGTCCTGGCCTTCAACCTCGGCGGCCAGGGTGCAGCAGGAGACAATGGCGCGGCCATTGAGCATGACGGTGCAGGCGCCGCAGTTGCCGTTGCTGCAACCCTCTTTGGTGCCTGTGAGGCCGATTTCATCGCGCAGGGCTTCCAGCAAGGTCTGCCAGGGCTGGACCAGGATTTCTTGGGTATCTCCGTTGACTTTGAAAGTGAGGGGCAGCTTGGGCACGGTGTCCTCCCGGTGTGGTAGTGTCTTTTCCGTACCGCACCATAAAGGGTGCGGCTTTGTTTTGCTGAATCATGCCGCGTCATTGGCGGTGCGTGGGGTTCATATTCCGTACGAGCAACGCGGTCTATATTTTCTGGTGTAGAGACTCCATGCACTGGCGCAGGGTACGGCGTGTGAGCACCTTGACCAGCTCCTTGCGATAGTCCGCGGAGCCACGAACGTCGGAAATGGGGCGGGCGGCTTCCACCGCCTTTTCGCCCGCCTCGTCAATCAGGGCGGCGGTGATCTCCTTGCCTTCCAGGACAGTCTCGGCTGCCTTGGCGCGCACCGGCGTGGGGGCGACGGAGGCCAGGGCGATGCGAGCAATGGTGCAGCGCCGCGTGCCCGGGGCCAGGGCAATCATGCAGCCGACGCCCACCACGGCGATGTCCATTTCATTGCGGGGGATGAACCGCAGGTAGTGGCCCGCGCTGTTGGCAGGCGGTGGGGGAACAATCACTTCCTGAATGATCTCATCCGGGGCGCACACGTTCTGGCCTGGGCCGGTGAAGAAATCCTCCACCAGCACCTCCCTCTTGCCGCGGGGACTGGTGAGCAGCACCCTTGCGCCCCAGGTGATGAGGCCGGGGACGGTATCGGCGGAAGGCGCGGAGTTAGCGACGTTGCCGGCCATGCTGGCCTTGTTCTGGATCTGGGTAGAGCCGACAAGCTGGCACGACTCGTTGATGGAGCCGTAGTTCTGCACCACAGCCGGAAAGTGGGCGGTATCGGTGCAACACACCGCCGCGCCCACGTGCAGGCCCTCTCCGGCGACCCACTCCAACCGCTTCATTTCAGGGATACGCTTGATGTCCAGGACGATGGACGGGTTGCGCCGGTTGACGCGCATCTGATCAATAAGGTCCGAGCCGCCGACCAGCGCCCGGACGTCGCCGGGGCCTTTGGCCTGGGCCAGGATTTGGTGCGCCTCTTGCAGCGATTTTGGGGCAGCATAGGTGAATGGCTTCAAATGGGCCTCCCCTTGGGAAAACTGTAGGAACAATTATACCTGTCACAGGAACAGGTTGGCAATTACAGCCTTAGTCTGCTAAAACTGTGGCTTTGGTGAGGCAATAGATTTCATGGGTACTTTGCACCAAAAGGCAATCCGCTCTTTCGCCCAGCGCCCATACCTGGTACTTTAAGTAATCATAGCGTTGCCAGGACAAACCTGATGCGCGTAGCCCTCCTCATAGATTTCGGCAGCACCTACACCAAAGTCACCGCCATTGACCTGGAACAAGAGCGGTTCTTGGGGCGCGCCCAGTCGCCCAGCACCGTAGATACGGATGTCACCCAAGGCCTCTTCCGCGCCGTCCAACTGCTTAAGGAGCAAACGGGCATACAGGAGAGCCAGGTCGCTTTGCGCCTCGCCTGCTCCAGCGCGGCCGGCGGCCTGCGCATGGCCGCAGTGGGGTTCATTGGACGACTCACTTCCGAGGCCGCAAGCCGCGCCGCTTTGGGGGCAGGCGCAAAAGTAGTCGCCGTCACGGACCGAAAACTGAACCCGCGCGGCATCCGAGAGTTGGAGGAGGCCGGTCCGGACATCATCTTGCTGGCCGGCGGCGTGGACGGCGGCAACTACGACATCATCCTGCACAACGCTCGTGAGATCGCCGCGTCCAAGACGTGGGCCCCGGTGGTAGTGGCGGGCAACGTCAGCGTCACCGGCCAGGTCTGCGACATTTTTCGCAAGGCAGGGCAAGCGAGCTACCCTTGCGCAAACGTCATGCCCAGCATGAACACCCTTAACGTGGAGCCGGCACGCAAGGTCATCCAGGAGGTGTTCATCAAGCACATCGTCACCGCCAAGGGGTTGGACAGCGCAACAAACTATGTCGGCAACGTGGTCATGCCCACGCCAATGGCCGTGCTGAACATGACGGAACTGCTCGCCAGGGGAACGCCTGATGAGCCGGGCCTGGGCGACGCCGTGGTCATAGACATCGGCGGGGCGACTACAGACGTGCATTCGGCTTGCAGCGGCGACCCCAGCGACCCGATCATCCCCGTTGCAGGACTGCCGGAACCCTTCGCCAAGCGCACGGTGGAGGGGGACCTTGGGCTGCGCATCAGCGCCCAGTCGCTGCTGGACGCGGTACAACGCTACCGGGTCATGATGCCGCCGGGGGTCGCCACGGGCCTCGGCACCGGCGAAGCGCGCCTGCGCGCAGATTACCTCACGGCCCACCCTTCCCAGTTGCCCCACACCGTCCAGGAGCAGCAGATGGACAGGGCTATGGCCGGCGCCGCCGCCTGGATGTCTATGGAGCGCCACGCGGGAGCGCTGATGTTTGAGGAGGCGACCGGCGGCACAGTGCAGGTGGGGAAAGACCTGAGCAACGTTAAAGCCGTTATAGGCACGGGCGGGGTCTTTGCCTTCGGCGCCCAGCCGGATGCGCCGCTTCGGGCCTGCCTGTGGGACATGGCGAACCCCAATTCGCTGCGCCCTGTGAAGCCGGAGGTGTACGTGGACAGCCACTACATCATGTACGCCTGCGGCTTGCTGGGCACGGCGTATCCGTCCATCGCCTTGCGGGTCATGAAACGTTCCCTGGTTGCCGCCGCCACGCCCAGCCCAAGGGCGGACTAGCAGGCTGCGCCAGCGGCCAGGTTACGAGAAGAGCAGCGCCCCGCCTTTGCCCAGGGTCCAGTAGTACATCAGGTACACGCCCGCCAGCACCAGCGCCACGTTCCCAGCCCGTTCCACGTAGGGCATCAAGGCCCTCATGCCGGCGCTCACCGCCGTCTTGAAGAACACGACTCCCAGGGTGACCAGGGCTAGCACCAGGCCCATGCCCAGCGCGTAGCTGATGAACTGCACGAACCCCGGCACAAACCCCTTGGCCGCCATAGCGCTTCCCACGACCACTAGGAACACCGGCAAACAGCAGCCCAGCGAAGCGCCTGCGTAGGCAACGCCGAACAGGAAAAACTGTCCAGCGCCCTTCATGGTCGTAGGGCCTTGAATGCGCGTTGCCATCATAAGCCCCAGGTGCCTGCCGGTGACGAGGAGATAGAGGCCCAACATGACCAGCCCGGCTCCGATGGCCAGGGCTGCATACGGGAACAGATGAGTCAGCACCCGACCGCCGGCGGCAATAATAGCCCCCACTACGCCAAAGATTGCCACGAACCCTACTGTGACCAGCAGGGCCATGACGATACCCTTGCCGGCCCGCTTCAGGGGGTGGACGGTCTCGTCTCCCAGTCCCAGGTGGTACGCGATGTACGCCGGCAGCATCACGAACCCGCAGGGGTTCACGGTGGCCAGCGCGCCAGCGCCGAAGGCCAGTGCAATAGGTACGTCTAACATAGGTGAAGCTCAGTCGTGGATTGTTTACTTAAAGGGTACGCCCTGATGCAGGGGAAAGCCATCAGCGGACACACGATTTATCTCCTTTGAGAGCAGGATAAGCTCCCAAAGGGGCTGTTGCAAACTGCCTTACCCCTGTGCGTAGAACTCCGCTACCTTGCGCCGCACGTCCTCGTAGTCTCGGACGCCTTCCGCCAGCCAGCCCTCCAGTAGCTGACGGCGACGCTCCATCTCCGCTTGCAGGTCGCCCTGAAACGCCAGGCGCTTCTTGATAGCGGCCAGCGCTTCGGGTGTAGTGTCCTGTATGAAGGTGTCGCTATGCTGCTGCCAGCGGGCTATGGCCCTGAAGGATGCCTCCCCTTGCGGTGCGGCGTCCTGCATCCACACCTCGCGCACCCGGCGGATGACGCCCTGGCGGGTACGGCCTGCCAGGATGTTCACCACCAGCGCCAGATGCCCCAGCAACTCCGGCGGCACGTCCACCTCCGGATGGCGCAAGTCTGCAAGGACCTCCTCGGGGCTGTCGGCGTGCATGGTGCTGGCAAGGCTGTAGCCACGGCCAACAGCCTGGAACATCGTCAGCACGCTTTCCCCCCAGGAATACATGGGCAGGTGGGCGCTTATCTCGTTGCAGACAATGTACGTCTTGGAAGGCTCGGTCTGCTTGAGAAAGGCAAAGTCCTCCCACGACCCTTTCGTGTGCACCAGCCCGACCTCCGGCTTGCGCAACCCAAGGATGGCGTTCATGGTGGTGGACTTGCCCGCCAGGCGCGGCGGCGAGGCTACGATAAAGGACGCCTTGCGCTCGGCGAAGAGCCACAGCAGCGCCGCGGTCGCCGAGTCCAGCGTATGGTTCTCCACCAGATGCAGGATGGACAGCGTGGGGGCCTCGTCCCAGGAGTCGGGCTGCCCCCACCAGTTGAATGAGTTGCGCATGATGTGTAACACCTGCTGAAGTAGATTTTCAGGTAGTTGGGGGCGTCGCCGCTCAGCCCACGGAACCAGGCGCGGTTGGGATGACATCCTTGACCAGCGCCGAGAAAAGCAAGGCTGCGGCAGCCATGAGCGCGCCGATGATGACAAACGTGGGCAGGTAGGCGTTGCCAGCAGCGGCGAACGCCCCGATAAGCGCTCCAGCCAGGATAGGGCCGGCGGCTTCACCAACGTCCCAGATGCTGCCAAACACACCCAGCGCTGCTCCATACCCGCCGGCCTTGCTCAGGTCCGTCACCAGAGCCGTCGTTGATGGCGTGACAATAGCCATTCCCAGGCCGAAGGCCACACCTTCCAGGATGAGCAACGGGAACGAGGTAGTCAAGGCTACTACGGGGAGCACGACGGCGCAGAGCACAAGCCCACTCAAGATCAATGGCTTGCGGCCAAGCTCGTCAGACAGCCGTCCGGTCAGTGGTTTTGCCACCATAGCCGTAGCGAGTTGCCCAGCCAGGATGACGCCTACCTGGGAAACGCTCAGCGCTGCCTGCCTGGTGGCGTACAGGGGGAGAAAGCCGCTGAGAGCGCCGACGCCCAGGAACATGGCGCCCTCGGCGCTGGAAGCAATAAGGAGTGAGCGATTCCTTACCACCTGGCCCATTCCCTTGCGGAAGAGAGACCAACGCTCCCCCTGTTGAAAGGTTCTGCTCGGCGGATTGTCGGCCTTACCCAGCGGCAGGCCGGCTACGAGCAGCAGGGTGACTACCCCTAACATGCCCACGATGAGGTACACCAGGGCAAAGTTGTTGTTGCTCCAGGTGAGCAAGAAGCCGCCGGCCAGCGGGGCCAGGGCCGATCCTACCTCGCTCGCCGAGGCAAACCATCCCAGGCGCTCGCCACGTCCTGCGGCAAAAAGGTCGGCGACTGCGGCGCTGGCGACGGGGCTGAAGATGGCGGTTGCGAACCCGTGCACGAATCGCAGGGCCAGCAATGCATAGACGTTGGCTAGTACAGGATAGACGAAAGGGGGCAGGGCAAAAAAGAGCGCGCCCAGCAGCAACATGCGCCGGCGACCCAGGATGTCCGACAAGGCCCCCGCGGGCAGCTTGATGAAGACGCCAGTGACAGTTGACGCTCCGACGGTCAGCCCGATAAGCTCCGGCCCCGCGCCAAGGGAGCGGGCGAACTCCGGGAGCACGGGACTCCGCGCCAACTGATAGCCCAGGCGCGCCACAAGGCCGACGAAACACAAGAGGATGAAGGGCGTGACGAAGCGTCGCATCCAGTCCACCGTCTCTCAAACAATCATACAGATAGACAGACTTGCGCCTGACCGCACACTCATCCCGCCCTTTCCCCGTTCGTCCCGATTACATCGGGACTCACGGGCCATCCAGCGGGCTATGGACGCCGAGCTTGTTCCTCGTGGCTACGTGCGTGTAGATCATTGACAGTCGGCGCTGCCAGGGGTAGGCTGCGCTCACACCATAATCCGGATAAAGACACTGTTGGGCGTCTCTGCCCCATCGCAATTATGAGCGACATTTTCTTCGAGCTTCAGGAGCAGCTTACCCCGGTTCTGCGTGCAGGTGATACTGCACAGTGCGAACGCACAGTCGCCGAGCGGCTTGCGGCGTTGCCACGTTCGCCGTTTCACGTCGCCCTCGACCTCTCCATCACCAATCCGCCAGCAGACATAGCCGCACATTTCGACGGCTTCTTTCGGCAGGAGGCGAGCCGCTTCAAGATTGGTGCGGCCTATACCGAGATGAACGGCTTCGATATCAATCCCGACCGCTGGTTCTTCAACGTCTTTGCCTTCAGCGGGTATGGCGGTCACGATGATTATGATTGGCTTGCAGATTGGCAGTCCGAGTCCTACAACGACATGACCATCACTGGTTTGGAACAGTTGCAGGAGGTTTACGCCAGCGCGGCGTTTCGCGACAAACGGTTCAGAGATGCCAGCTACGTTGCCGGGCTTCTGGTCGTCACCAAGTTTCAGGATTTGATTCGGAAAGCAGCACCGCACATGATCGAGCTTCGATTTCCACTCTTGGCTACTGCACACGATTATGATTTCATCTTCGAGACTCGACGCGCCGCCTAACCATGCGCTGCAGCGAACAGCGGCGGGCCGTCGCTGAACCGCCGCGTTGGACGGCGACCCAGAGGACCGCCAAACTGCGGAGACAGAGGTACATAAACGCAGGAGCTCAAAACATGAAAGACCAACGGCTACTAGAGCGAATCACCATCAACCCTAAATAATGGTAGGCAAGCCAGTCATTCGGGGCACGCGCCTCACCGTTGAAAGGGGCCTCAAGGGCCAACTGAAGGCTTGTCTGCCTACGCCACGCGCTTGCGCCGGTTCCGGAGGTAGTCCACAAGCACGAACTCGCCGAGCTTGTCCGGGTGGGTATAGAAGGCGCGGCCCTTGTTAATGCGCGTCATCTGGTCAACGAAGTGCACCAGGTAGTAGCTGCTCTCCAGCATGAAGGTGTTGATGGTGATGCCCGCCTCGGTGCAGCGCTTGACTTCTTTCAGGGTCTCCTGCATGGTGCGATAGCTGGGCGGATAGGCGAAGTAGGCGCGGTTGCCCTCAATGTGGGCTGTCGGCTCGCCGTCGGTGATGACGATGATCTGCCGTGTGGCCGCCTTCTCCTTGGACAGGAGTTGCCGGGAGACCATGAAGGCGTGCTGCAGGTTGGTGCCGGACACCCAAGCGTTCCAGGTGATCTCCGGCAGGTCTTCGCCCCGTAGCTGCACGGCGTAGTCGGAGAAGCCGATGACCCACAGCTTGTCCCTGGGGAACTGGCTCTGGGTGAGAGTGTAGAGGGCCAGGGCCACCTTCTTGGCGGCAAGGAAGCTGCCGAACATGCCCATAGAGCGGCTCTGGTCCAGCAGCAAGCAGGTGGCAGCCTCCGTCACCTGCTCCCGCCGGTGGATCTCAAAGTCCTCCCGCCGCATCTTGACGGGGACTTGCGGGCCGCCGCGCTCCACCGCGTTCATGATGCTGCGGCGCAGGTCAACGTCAAAGGGATCGCCGAACTCGTACTGCTTGGTCTCGCCGGTGTCCTCGCCGTTGAGGCCGCGGTTGTGGATCTCGTGCTGACCCAAGCGCCCCTTCTTCAGCTGCCCGAACACCTCTTTCAGGGCCTTCTGGCCGATCTTGCGGACGCCCTTGGGGGCCAGCTCCAGCTTGTTGCCCTTGCGCTTCAGGTAGCCCGCGTCCTCCAGCATCTGGGTGACTTTATTCAGCTCTTCCAGGTTGCGGCGGGCCTCTTCGCCCAGCAACTCTTGCACCTTGTCCAGGTCCACCTTGTCAAGTCCACCCTCGTTCATTACATCCTGGAACTGCTTGTCCAACTCGTCCAGGCCCTGCATCTGGCGCATCATCTCCAGAGCCTGATCAAGGGGCATGTCCTCGCGGCCGGTGAACGGGTACTGGCCGCGCACGTCGTCCATGGGGAAAAGCTGCTCCATGGACTGGGCAAGCTGAGCTAGCTCGTCCATCATGTCCTCATCCAGGAGCGACTCCATCATCCTTTCCATTTCCCGGCGCATTTCCGGCGTCATGCTGTCCATCAAGGACTGCATCTGCCCCATCTGCTGGGCCATGCGTTCCATAAGCTCGTCCAGACTCTGAGGCGGATGATCCCCAAACATCTGACCCCACTTGTCCATGAAGCCCTGGAAGTTTGGCTCCTTGCCGTTGGCCTTGTCCGACAGCATCTGGTTCAGGTCGCCGAGCATCTGCTTGAGGGCCTGCATGTCCTGGGGCGTCATGCCCTGCATGGCCTGCTTCATGTCGTTGAAGTAGTTCTGCATCATCTGCTGCTTCAGGGAGTCCATGAGGTCCTGGAACTCCTGGCGCGCCTCGTCGTCCATGAAGTCGTAGCTGCTCAGCTCCTTGATTTTGCCGCCGGTACTGTCCGGGAGCTGGTCCAGCTTCTCCCGGTTGCGGTTGGCCCGCTGTTCCATCATGTCCAGCAGCTTCTGCTTCTGCTCTGGAGAAAGATCGGCGTTCTGGGCGGCCTGCTGGCGCGATTCCTGCACCCGCTGGTCTATACCGCCCCGTTCCTTCTGAACGATGTTGTTCAGCTTCTCTTCAATGTCCTTGAAGATGTTGTTCATGTTGTAGCGGTCCAGGTTCTGCTGGCGGCGCTCGCGCAGGCGCTCCCGCATCTCCCGAAGGCCCCGCAGCCCGTCGTTCTCCCGCCCGCGGATGCCCCGCTGCATCATGTTGCGCAGGGCGCGTTGTATGTCGCCGTGGGCCATCAGGTCCTCGGACAGCTCGTCCATGACCGTCTCGTCATCCAGCTCAAAGATGCGCTGGGTACCGTCCCAATGGGAATAGCGGTATCGGTACGTCATGGAGCCTCCTCAGAGGGCATTTGGTGGGTGAGAGAGGGAGTGCGAGAGGAAAACGATGGGGACTCGCACAGTCATGGTACTCTTTCCCTAAGACTTGTCAACGTGAGAGGAGTTGGTCCTGTTTGCTTAGCGTGGTATTCAGTGCCCCCGACTAAAGTCTGGGGTTAACCCAAGCTAAACCTGGCACTAAAGTGCCAGGACAAAAGACTACCCCTGCTAAGCAAACAGAACCATCGCCTAAGAGAGCGGGCTAGCAGCGGGACGCCCGGCTAGAATGGCGGCCCGCCTGGAGGCGGAGCAGGCGCAGGAGGCGGCATGGCAGTTGCCGGCCCCCCATCGCCCTCGTGCTTGGGCAGATAGACTTCCCGCGGCTTGCCCGGCGCGCCAGGCCCCAGAATACCCTGGTCTTCCAACTGGTCCATGAGACGCGCGGCCCGGGGATAGCCGATGCCCAGCCTTCGTTGCAACAGGGAGGTGGATATTTGGGAGTGTCGTCCAGCCAGTTCTATGGCCTTTGCCATCAGGTCTTCCCCGCTATTGCCGCCCTTGCGTGGAGCGGGGAAGGTATCCCGTGCGCTCGCCCCCTCATCATCCTCAACAGTTCCTACGTCGCCCGGCTCCGGCTCCAGGTTGATGACCGGCAACGGCGGCCCTGCCTGGTTGTGCCAGAAGTCCATGATGCGCTGGATCTCGCGGTCGGAAAGGTAAGCGCCTTGTACGCGCTGCGGCTTGGGGGTGTCCGTGGATAGGAACAGCATGTCGCCCTTGCCGAGCAGCTTCTCAGCGCCGGCGCCGTCCAGGATGGTGCGCGAGTCCACCTGGGACACCACGGCAAAACTGATGCGGCTGGGGAAGTTGGCCTTGATCAGTCCCGTGACCACGTCTACCGATGGCCGCTGCGTTGCCACTACCAGGTGGATGCCGGTGGCCCGCCCAAGCTGCGCCAGGCGCGTCAGCGTCCGTTCTACGTTGTACGTGTCGGACATCATCAGGTCAGCCAGCTCGTCCACCGCCACTACCAGGTAGGGCAGCAGCTCGGGCTGGTCAGGGTGCGCAAGGTAGGCGTCAATGTTGCGCACACCCATAGCCTCCATGAGCTTGTAGCGGCGGAACATTTCCCGCAGCAAGCCTTTCAGCGCCGCCACGGCGTCCTCCGTGTCCACGATGACGGGCCGCACCAGATGGGGCAGGCCGTTGTAGGGGGTCAACTCTACGCGCTTCGGGTCAATTAGAATGAGCCGCAGCCTCTCCGGCGATATCTGGGTCACCAGCGAAACGATGATGGTGTTCAAACAGACGCTTTTGCCGCTGCCCGTTGCGCCGGCGACCAGCAGGTGGGGCAGTTTGCGCAGGTTGGTGACAACCGGCTCGCCGCCGCTGCCCTGTCCCAGAGCAAGTGCCAGGCCGCCCTTCTTGTTCATCTCTTTGACCTGAGCAGACTCAAGAACGCCCCGTAGGGAGACGAACACCGGATTGCGGTTAGGGACCTCAATGCCTACGATAGACTCGCCAGGCACGGGCGCCTGAATGCGCAGGCTTGGGGCCGCCAGGGCCAGGGCCAAATCCTTCTCCCGCGCAACGATGGCATCCACCCGGACGCGCGTCTGCTCCTTCTTGCGCTTGGTGACAGTCCGGCCTTTATCATCCCTGACCAGGTTGCCTTGCTCGTCGCGCTCCTTCACCTCTTTGGTCTTGCGCACCCAGCCGGGAGTCAGGCCGTAGAGCGTGACGGTGGGACCGGGCTTGATCTGGTTTACCTCCACCTCAATGCCGTGGCTCTTCAGGGTATCCTCAATCTGTTGAGCCGTGTCGGATATCTCGTCCTTGGTAATGTCCACCTTGGGGCCGTACTCCAAAAGGGGCATAGGCGGAAGCATCCACGGCCTGCGAGCGGGAGTGGGGGTGGTAACGGCGCCAAGGGTCTTGTCGGCGTGCTCCGCGGCCTCCGGGTCGTCGTCCAGGGGTGGATGGTCGCCGGTTGCAGCGTTCAGCACGCTGGTGCCAGTCAGATTAGGGACGCGATACTCGGGTGGAAGCTCCGGCTCGTCATCCGCTCGGCCGGTCCCCTTGCGCTTCTTGCCCGGCAGCGGCACGGCTTTAACCAGCGCCTTGCCCTTGGCAAGCAAGCTAGGCTTTACGATCTCTCGCGTACCGGAGGCGTCTGGACCGAGATCAACGACGATACCGTCGTCCAGCGGCTCCATATCTTCGTCCGTCTCGTTCCTGCTGCCGCGGTTGCCGATGGCGATAAAGAGTTCCTTGGTCTTGCGGCCGCTCCATCGCGCTGTTTGGGCGATGCCTTTGCCGCTCATACGCAGCATCCACCACAGGACGTGCCCCAGGACGATGAGGCTTCGTTTGGCGGTGCGGCCGGTCCAGGCTGGGGCCAAAAACGCTACCCCGGTAAGGGCGAAGGCAGCGGTTTTCAGCACCCCAGACCATGCGGAGCCGCCCCAGAGCCACTGTCCGAAGAGGCCGCCCAAGGTGTCCAGGGCGGGCACACCTTCTGTCCCGTGGACCGAACCCATGACCGTTTGTGCCGCTATGATGAAAGAGGCGGAAGCGACCCACACGCGCCAGTGCGTGCCCAGCGCCTCGCTCTTGAAACGCCCAAAGAGCAGGAACGCCAGCACCCATCCGGTCATGGTGAAGACGCCGTAGCCCACCGCATGGAGCACGCTGTCGCGCAGGTAGGGGTATGCCACGTTGGAAAGGTAGTTGTGGCCTATGGCGTAGATGGCGACGAGGAGCAACCCAAGGACAAGCAAGCGTCCTGCGGGATTGCTTAGTAGCCGGGCAAGGGGTGATTTGGAACGCGAACGCGCCTTGGGCGCAGCAGCACGCCCTTTGCTTACGCTAGCGGTTCTTGCCATGGGATGCTCCTTAGCGAAGATGCCTGTCCCAACAAACGCCCTCATTCTACAGCAAAATCTCTAGAAATTACTAATGGTTTGTGATGTAACCCCAGTTTTGCATGAAAACCCAGGAGGGTGCAGGGAACGTGAGTTCCCGCCGGGGGTCTGTCCCGATGGAATCGGGAAGAAACAATTCCTTCCCCCCGCCGAAGGCGAGGGGGCAAGGGGCAAAGCCGAAGAGGACTATTGGAGTACTTTCCGTGCAAGGCTATGTAACCCCCAAAAGCTATACGGCCCCCTTGGTTCAATTGTGTAAGACGCTGCCCAAAAGAGTGTCGCCTGAAGCCAGCCTTCCGCACGGAGGATAACCTCCGGTCAAAACGCAGGCTGGCCGAACATCTTGCTACATGGTAACAAGGCCCAGGCGGGTGGCAAGGACGACGGCCTCGGTGCGGCTTTGCGCGCCCAGCTTGCCCATAATGGCGTTGATGTGGAACTTCACGGTATGGTCGCTGATGGACAGCCGGCCAGCGATGACCTTGTTGGGCAGGCCCTCCGCAAGGAGCGCCAGGACCTGGCGCTCACGCGGCGTCAAGTCCTCGGGTAGAGCAGCCTGCGACGGTTGCTGGTCCCGATAGAATCGGGACGAAGGCGGCGGCAGCAGCGCAGGGTCCTGTACTGCAAGGCCCAGCGCCAGGGCTTGCAAGACAGCGGCGATGACCTCCGCCGGGGCATCGCGGGGAAGCAGGCCGCGTGCGCCGCCGGCCCATGCTTCAGCGGCACGGGAAGCCTCGGCGACCAGAGCCAGCACGGGAGGCGTTCCCTCGGGGAGGTCGGCCAGGTCTCCCAGTGCATTAGAGGGGTCCCAACCCAAGTCCCACAGCACGACATCGGGCATCTCGCTGTCCAACACCTGCGGGAGATCGGCGGCGCCTGCTGCCTGCCCGGCAACGCTAAGGCCGGGTTGCCCAGCGAGCATGGCAACCAAGCCAGCGCGAGCAAGGGGATCGCGGGCCAGGACGAGGATACGGAGGCTCTCAGGGTTGGTCGTCATGGAGCACCAGGAAGGACGTTGTATGGATTGGATGAGTGCTGCGGAAACGAGGGTGCGGCTGAGGTCTACAACGGCAAGTCATAGCAAAGGCGGTGTCCCAGTTGACGCAAGGGAATAAGGAACATTGTCATACTGATCCCAATGGAATCGGGACGACCGAATGCCTCTCTTAGCAGGAGAGATTCATTCACGATGCTTCGCTCGTTCAGAATGACAGAATAGTGGCTACCCCCTTTTGCAGCGGCGGTCTTTTGCGGTAGCCTATGGGGGCACTCTAGGAGAAAGGCGTTGCGCAAGCCATGATGGACGAGCCAAGCGAAGAACAGGCGCGCTCTTTGAACGAACGGGCGTGGCGGTTGCGTATGCAGGGAGCGTTGCGCGACGCCCGCGAGCTATACCTGCGCGCCCTTGCGCAGTGGCGGGCGCTGGGCAGCAAGCGTGGTTTGGCAGAGACGCTTGCCAAACTGGGCGAGATTGAAATGGACCTGCAGCACGGGGAAGAGGCGCGGGCTTACCTACAAGAGAGCGCAGACTTGTGGCAAAGCCAGGGCGATTGGATGAACTGCGCCGAATGCCTCTGGCGGCTGGGGCGCATGGCCCGGGCGGACGGACGCTTTGCCGATGCGGAACGGTTGCAAGACCAGCGTTGGCGCTATCTGGAGCTGGGTCGCTTGCAATGGGAGGAGTCCTACCGCAGGGGAGACCGCCGGGGCTAGGCTGGACTTTTCCTTGGGGCGAAGTAGGTCTTCATGGGCGTGAAGTAATAGTCCTTCCACCCCTGTTTCAGCTCCTCGGCCTGGCCATCGGGGATGTTGGTGTGCAGGAGCGTAACCCGCGTCCCTCTGGGCGAAGGCTCCAGCAGCACCTCCAAACGCGAGTCCGGAGCATCTGCCGGGAAGTCGGTACTGCGCCAGCTTTGGACGATGCGCTTGCCCGGCTCCAAAGCCTCTGTGACCCCAAGAATGTACCCATCCCAGGCGGTGAACTTGCCGCCGGCGCGGGCGGTAATGACAGCGGCCCCGCCGGTGAAGGATGCGTGCTCCTTGCTGCTCATCCACGCCTCGTAGACGCGCTGGGGCGTGGCGGGAACGACAGCGGAAAGCTTGATGGATTCGGACATCTTGACCTAACCCCCTGGCCCCCTTCCCTGAAGGGAAGGGGGAATATTGTACCTGGGGGATGTTCCATTCGCTTCGCCCAGGGCAGGCGCTCCCTGACTTTTGGAACAACGCCCATCAATGGAGAGAAATAATCCCTTCCCCCTTGACGGGGGAAGGATAGGATGAGGGTGAAGCGCTTGCCGGCAGATGTGGTTAGGCAAATTACACCCCACTATACGCGCTTTGACCCCATAGCTTGATGGTACTACAATTGCGCCATTCACAACAGGCAGAACAGGCGCGCAGGAGGCTCCCGTGGCGGCACAAGGCCCCATGAAGGGCGTGAAGGTCTTGGAGTTTGGCTGGTACATCGCCGGCCCGCTGCTGGGTATGTTGCTGGCAGATCAGGGGGCGGAGGTCATCAAGGTGGAACGTCCCGAGGGCGACCCCATGCGCGGGCAGCCGGGCTTCCACGTGTGGAACCGGGGCAAGAAGTCCGTCGTCCTGGACCTGAAGACAGAGCAGGGCCGGCAGTCGGCTATCGCCCTGGCCCGTAACGCCGACATCCTCATAGAGAACTTCCGCCCGGGCGTCATGGACCGCCTGGGCCTCGGCTATGCCACGCTGTCGCAGTTCAACCGGCGGCTAGTATATGTCTCCCAGCCCGGCTTCGGCCCCAAGAGTCCCCAGCGGAACATGCCCGGTTGGGAGACGCTGGTATGCTCTGCCACGGGCATCTACCCTCCGGGCCGTCGTGGCGGCGGCACGGAACCTACCTACACGGTGCTGCCCCTGGGCAGTGTGTTCTCCGCGGGCGTCGCCGCGCCGGCGGCCACGGCGGCTTACCTCTTCGCCCAACGCACGGGCCAGGGCCAGCACGTGGAAGTGCCGATGCAGGACGCCATCATGGTGGGCACGGGCCAGTCCATGGTGCGCCACGTCATCCCCGGCGGCGGCTACCTGCCGCGCATGGGCTGGGCCAGCGTGGGAACCGGCGGCATGTTGAAGACCAAGGACGGTCGCTACCTGAACGCAAACGTGCGCGAGGAGCACGAGATTCCCCGCATGATTGAGGCGATGGGGCACAAGGATGACTGGCTGGAGCCGCTCATGGCCGACTGGCGGGCCTGGAACGACGGGGCCAACCAGCAGTGGGCCAAACGCATCGCCGACGAGCTGCTGACCAAGACCGGCGAGGAGTGGGACGCCATTATCGGTGCGGTGGCCCCTGCCGTACTGACCCGTACCATTGACGAGTGGATGGCCAGCCAGCAGGCGCGGGAGACAAAGATCATCGTGGAGGTGCAGGACCCGGCGCTGGGGCCGATGAAGCAGGTGGGCTTGCAGTACCACTTCAGCGCGTCGCCGGGGACGGTGCAAGGCGCAGCGCCGGCGCTGGGGCAAGATACGGAAGAGGTGCTGACGGATTTGGCGATGGGGAGAGAGAGATAGAGAGGGATTCCGCAGACAACCTCTCGCTTTCTACCGCAGCGAGGTATATCAGATAGTTGCGGAGTTAGGCCCCTAAAATGACTGTTGGGAGAACCAAATGGCAAAGTTCTTGACCGCCAGCGGCACCAGTTATCAGTTGGAAGAGCTGATCAAGCAAGCACACGAGCGTCTATACATTATTAGCCCATTTCTGAAGTTCAACCCTCGTATCAAGGCGCTGCTTGAAGACCAGGACCGGATGAAAGCCGATATTCGTATAGTCTACGGAAAGAGCGAGCTTGCCCCACAAGAGATGAACTGGTTGCGCGACCTCAAATCTATACGCACCTATTACCTAGAGGACCTGCATGCCAAATGTTACATGAACGAGAACGGGGCGATTATCACCTCAATGAACCTCTACCAATACAGTCAGGTAAACAACGATGAGATGGGGGTTTACTTTACGAAAGATGATGATCCCGAACTCTATCGTGACGCCCTCGCTGAGGCGCAGCGCTTGATTCGCACTGGAGAAGAGCGTCTCTTTTCGGCGGAAAAGAGTGAGCAGCCTAAACCATTCCGCAATCAGCAGACTCGCGCCCAACCATCTGCCACACCTGCAAGCCCTATTAGCAAGGTTTGGGACGCGCTCAAGGCGACGGTTACGGGGGGCAAGTGTATTCGTTGTAACAAGCAGATTGATTACAATCTAGACAAACCACTTTGTCCAGACTGCTTCAGGGCTTGGAATCGTTACCAAGATCCCAGTTACGTTGAGCATTATTGTCATCGGTGTGGGCGGGAGTTTGAGACCACTATTGCAAAACCTCTGTGCCTCCCCTGTTACCGGACGGTAAATTAGGCACCCCGGCAAAGATGTTGCGCCAGGAACACTCAAAAGCATCTGGAAGCAGGCAGAGTTGGAGGAAAAGCAATGAAAGAGTACGTCGTCATCTACGAATGGACAGGCAACAACTACTCGGCCTATGTTCCGGACCTGCCAGGGTGCATCGCCTGCGCCGACACTTTGGAAGAAACTGAGGCCCTCATGAAGGAAGCCATTGCGCTTTATATCCAGGCCCTTCATGAAGAGCAGCAACCGGTTCCTGAACCTGTGACCAAGGCTAGGACGGTGTCTGTTGCAGCATAGGCGTAGGGCGCAAGGCCTTGCGCCCCTACTATATCCGGCAGTGAAGGGGAAGAACTATGAACAAAGCACTTGAAGGCGTGCGGGTCATTGACCTGAGCTACATCGTGGCCGGGCCGTCCGGCGGGCGGACGCTGGCAGAGTACGGCGCGGAGGTCATCAAGATCAGCAACCCCAGCAACGTGCCGGACCGCACCCACTGGGTGGAGGCAGGCCGAGGCAAGGTCACTATGGCGGTGGACCTGAAGAAGAAGGAAGGCCTGCAGGTCTTCTACGACCTGGTGCAGATATCCGACATCGTCGTGGAGAACATGCGCCCGGACTCCGCTAAGCGCCTCGGCGTAGACTACGCCACCGTCAGCAAGCTGAAGCCGGACATCATCTACACCAAGGTCACGGCCTTCGGGCTAGAAGGCCCCTGGGCAGGCCATCCCGGCTACGAGCCACAGGGCCAGGCAGTCGCGGGCATCATGGTGCGGGCCGGCGGCAGGGGCAACGTGCCCGGCATGGGCCCCATCCCGATGAACGACTACTTCACCGGCCTCTCCTGCGCCGAGGGCGCGCTGATGGCCCTAGTGGAGCGTAACCGGACGGGCAGAGGGCAGATCGTGGACACGGCGCTGTCCTTCTCCGCCACCACCATCCAGTCGGGGTTGGCAGTGGACTACCCCGGCTTCGTGCGCAACGAGCCGGAAGGCCCACAGGTGAAGGGCCTCAACGCCCTGAACCGGCTGTACGCCTGCTCCAACGGCTGGATCGCGCTGGTGGTGGCCAAGGAGCGCGACTGGCAGGGCCTGGTCTCCATCAAGGAGTTCGGCGGGTTGGACCGCGACGCCCGCTTCGCCACCGCCGAGGGCCGCAAGCTGAACGACGCGGCTCTGGCGCCGGCCATCGCCGTTGTTCTAGCGGGCATGACGACGGAGCAGGCCTTGGGGGCGCTGTCCGCCGCCGGCGTGCCAGCAGTGCGCAACACCAACCACGAGGAGATGTACGAAGACCCGGTGTTCCGCAACGCCGATCTAGTGGTGCAGCGCTACCACGAGTGGCTGGGCGACTTTGAGCACGTGGGCCTGGGCGCGCATCTGTCCGAGACGCCGGCGCAGCTTGGCGACCCAGCGCCCATGATCGGCAAGGACACGGTGCGGGTGCTGAAGGAGTATCTGGGCTACAGCAACGACCGCGTGCGCGACCTGCTCATCAGCGGCGCAGTGGACTCGCACCTTGTGCCGTCGGCCCGTAACGCACAGTAGCGTCTCAACGTCACATAGCTGTGGACGTTTGCCGTCCAACTTGTAATAATGCTGGAAGGCGTTGGCCTACGCACTCCATGAAAAAGGGCAGCTATGTATTCCATCAACCTAGAGGGCAAAAAGGGCGTCGTCTTCGGCGTCGCCAACCAGCGGAGCATCGCGTGGGCCATCGCCCAGACGCTCCATGAGGCGGGGGCCACTTTGGCCTTCACCTACCAGAACGAGCGGCTCAAGGAGAGCGTGGCCCGCCTGGTGCAATCCTGGGGCGACGTGCCCCTCATTGAGTGCGACGTGGCCCAGGATGACCACCTGCCGCGCGCTTTTGCTGCGCTCAAGGAACGCTTTGGCAGCCTGGACATGGCGGTACACAGCATCGCCTACGCCCTGCGGGAGGACCTGGAAGGCAACTTCTACGATACGTCGCGCCTCGGGTTCCGCACGGCGTTGGAGATCAGCGCCTTCTCGTTTATCCCCATCGCCAAACACGCGGCGGAACTTATGCAGAGCGGCGGCAGCATCATCACTATGACCTTCAACGCCTCGCAGCAGGTGTACCCCGGCTACAACGTCATGGGCACGGCGAAGGCGGCGCTGGAGCAAGAGGTGCGCCAGCTTGCGGCGGAGCTGGGGCCTAAAGGGGTGCGGGTGAACGCGCTGTCGCCGGGGCCGCTGGACACGCTGGCGGCCCGGGGCATCCATAGGTTTGTGGACTTGAAGCACCTCCACGCTGAGCGCGCGCCGCTGAAACGCAACATCACCCACAAAGAGGTGGGGGACGCGGCGCTGTTCATGCTTAGCGACATGGCATCCGGCATCACCGGCACGATTCTGCCCGTGGACGGCGGATATCACATCATGGGGGTGTGAACCGCCGAAAGTCCTAGCCCTCTTTCCAAAAGGGAAACCTTAGCAACTTCAGTCGGCATGTAGAGACGCCCCGATAGGGGCGTCTCTACGCATTTCAGCGGATGCGCACCTAGCAGGGTGCTGAAAAACTCCTCCGACCATCCCCTTGGCCCCCTTCCTGGCAAAGAAGGGGGAAGAATTCATATCTGAGGGACACCCTCAGACTCCTGGCAGAGGGGCGAAGCCCCTCTGCACTCCCCTTTTCCAGCAGCCTGCTAGAATCCCTTACGTGCTCCGCCGTCTAGAGCGCTTCGGCTAGCTCCAAAGACGCGCGCCTTCTATAGTACCTACAGGTGCGCCGAACACTCCTGTTTTGTAGGACGAGTCTGCAATTCGCCCCGCAAGGCTGTGTTCGGCGATTCGTAGGAGCGCTTGCCGTGTCCACACAAGCCATTGCCATGGGGAAAGCGAAGAGTGTTGCCGTGGCTTTCCCCTGGACGCAGCGCCTGGTCCAGGCCATCACTTTCTGCATACTGCTGACCATGAGCATGTCCCTGGTGGTGGCCTCCGGGGTAAACAGCCCCTTCGTTACGCCCAAAGCCCTGTACGCCCGCGCGATGATAGACATTGCGGCGGGGCTGTGGTTGGTGCTGCTGGTCGCTGACCGCCGGTACCGCCCACGCACGTCTTGGGTGATGGCCGCTTTGGGGGCGTACCTTGTGGTGGGCCTGGCCTCTGCTGTGGCCGGCGTGGACTTTTCCCATTCAATGTGGTCCGACTACAACCGTATGACGGGCCTGTGGGACCTGTTCCACTGGGGCCTCTTTGCCCTGCTCTGCGCATCCGTGCTGCGCGGCCGGCGGGACTGGGACGTGGTGCTGAATGGCAACCTGGCTGTTTCCCTGGCGCTGTCGTTGCTGGCGCTGGCCCGGGGGTATGCGCTGCCCGGCTTCACCCAGAGCGGTCGTGTTGAAGCCACCACGGGCAACCCTTCCTACCTGGCGGCCATTCTCGTGGTCACGACCATTCTGGCGGCGGGGCTTCTGGCCCGGTCATTCGTCAAGGAAGGCGACGTGGAATACGCGCCGGCCAAGGCCAAGACATGGGCCATGCGTTGCTTCTGGGCCGCTGTCGCCTTGCTGGGCGTATGGGTACTCTTCCTGACAGGCACACGAGGAGCGCTGGCGGGCCTGGCGGCGGGTGGGCTGGTGGTGGCCGTCCTTTCACTTTCGGCGCACCGGCAGCTCTTGAAGCCAATCGCTTTTGGCGTTGGCGTGCTGTTGCTGGCGGAGGCGGCGCTGGTCGCGGTGGACGCCGGCGGCGGACTGCACCCTGGGGCAGAAGACCAGACGACCTTTTCGCGGCTGCTGAACACATCGTCCGGCGAGACCAGCGTAGCCACCCGCCTGGCATTGCTCAAGATGTCGTGGCAGGGCTTCCTGGACAAGCCTCTGCTGGGCTGGGGGCACGACAACTTTGCCAACGTATTTGACCGCTATGCGCCGCCATCGTTCTACCAGTACGACGATGCCGACTACTATCATGCCCATAACCAACTGGCGGAGACGTTGACGACCAAAGGGATCCTGGGACTGGCGGCCTATCTTGCCTTGTGGGGAGCGCTTGCCTGGGCAATCCTCCGACAGCAGGGCGACGCACGGCAGCGGGTGCTGGCCTACGCCGTTGCGGGAGCGCTGGCAGGCTACTTTGTGCAGGACCTGTTCCTGTTTGACACGGCGGTGGCGCTGCCTCAATGGGCGCTGCTGGTAGGCTTTGTGGCCTGGATGGAGCAGTCCCGACGCTTCGGGACTGTCGCCGACGCGCCCCTCGCTGGCAGAAGGACGCAGGTAGGAAAGAGCGCGCCGTTGGCGACAAAAGGAGCGATGAGCGGCATGGCCGTGGCGTTGACGGCGACGGTCGTTGTGGTGGCCGTGGGGGCGTTGCTGTACTGGTCCGCCTATCGCCCTTACCGCTCGGCGACTCTGTTCTACCAGGCGCTGGCAAGCAACGCATCGGTACAACAGCGGGTTGCTCTGGTCCAGGCCAGCTACGACGCGTTCCCGTTGCAATCTGAGTTGGAGCGGCAGGAATTCTTGCTTCGTATGAATAGCCAGTGGAATGCTATGAGCGCCGCGGACAAACAGCAGGCGTTCACGCTAGCGCTGGACCAGTGGAGGAATCACCTGGGGAACGCGCCGACGAACGCACGGCTCCTCTCCGCCACGCTGCCCATGCTGCAAATCGCTGCGCCCAAAGAGGCGCTGACGGAGCTGGACCCGCTAGTGCAGCGGCTGCAAGCCCTGGCCCCGGACCGCGCCTACACCACGTGGCGAGCAGTGCAGCAGGAGCTGTTCAAGGGCAACCGGGAGCAGGCGATGGCGCTGGTGGACGGCTTTGTTGCGCGAACTCCACAGGGGGCGGCGCTCATGGCCCCGCTGCGGGCGGGCGACTTCTAGTGTCCTGAGTCCTTGATCCCCTGCAAAACCGCCGATGGCTTCCCGGTATGTTCCTCGGCGACCAATCACCTACCCCCCCTTCTCTGAAGGGAAGGGGGAAGATTTGTATCTGGGGGACACCCCCAGACCCCCGCCAGAGGGAGCTTTGCCCCTCTGGACTCACTTCTCCCAGCAGCCTGCTGGCCGCTAGTCCGCCGCGCTCTTAGCCACAGCTTTCTTGGGCGCAAGCTGGCGCAGGCTCTTCAGGTAGCCCTCGTAGTTACGGCGGGTCTCGGAAAGGTGGTCGCCGCCGAACTTCTCCAGGAAGCATTTGATGATGACGGTGGCCATGACCGCCTCGCCGACGACGCAGGCGGGCGGGACCTGACAGATGTCGCTTCGCTCGTAGTGGGCCTGGGTGACCTCGCCGGTGTCCAGGTCTACGGAGGGCAGCGGCTTGCTGAGGGTGGAGATGGGCTTCAAGGCCATGCGGCATACCAATGGCTCGCCGTTGCTCATGCCGCCCTCGGTTCCGCCGGCGCGGTTGGTGATGTGGTGGAAGGGGCGCGCATCGCCGTTCCAAGGCTCAATGACGTCGTGTACCTGGGAGCCGAGCTTCTCGGTGTTCTCAAAGCCGCTGCCGATCTCCACGCCCTTGACGGCCTGAATGCTCATCATGCCCTGGGCGAGGAGTCCGTCCAGCTTCTGGTCCCACTGGGTGAAGCTGCCCAGGCCGATGGGGACGCCGTGGGCGCTGACCTCAAAGACGCCGCCGGCGGTGTTGCCGTTGTCGCGGCACCAGTCAATGTGGGCCATCATGGCCTTGGCGGCTTCGGGATCGGCGCAGCGGACGGGGGAGTCCTCCACGGCCTGCCAGTCAATGATGTCCGGCACTTTGGCTTTGATGGTGTAGACGGTCAGCACCTGGCTGTGAATCTCTATGCCGAACTCCTCCAGGAAGCGGCGGCAGACGGCGCCGGCGGCAACGCGGGCGGCGGTCTCCCGTGCGCTGGAACGCTCTAGGATGGGGCGGACATCGTCCACGTGGTACTTGAAGACGCCGGGGAAGTCGGCGTGGCCCGGGCGCAGGCGGGTGACGCGGCGGACCTTGGCGGCGTCATCGCCGACGGGTGCGACGGACATGGCCTCGGTCCAGTTGGCGAAGTCCTTGTTCTCCACCCACATGGCGATGGGGCCGCCCATGGTGAGGCCGTGGCGGACGCCGGTGAGGATCTCGGCGCGGTCCACCTCTAGCTGCTGGCGGGGGCCGCGACCGTAGCCCATCTGGCGGCGGTGCATGTGCTTCTGTATGTAGTCCTCGGAGATGGGGACGCCGGCGGGAATGCCTTCCACGATGACGACGCCCCCTTTGCCGTGGGACTCGCCTGCGGTGAAGTAGCGGAACGGCATGGAAACCTCCTTACCTCTCCCCCCCTGCCCCCTCCCCTCAAAAGGGAGGGGGAAAGAAGGATGGGTTGCTAGAGCATATCGTATATGGCGAGGGAGCATAAGGCAAATGGGAGACGGACATACGGACATCGGGCAGAGGGCAAACGGCAGAAGGCCGCTTGATTGAACTTGTTTGTATTTTTGCCCCCTTGATTTTGCGAAGCTGATGGCCAGCTTGGAGGAGGGCGTTTTTTGATTGAAGGGTCTGGGGAGGGCCACACAATCAAGCAGCGTGACCTCTCCCTCTCGGTCTCCCTCCCAGTAGCGGGGACGGAGAAGGTTTTGTGTCTGGGGCAGGTGGATAACGGCAATGGACATGACGGCGCTCCGAGGGATTGGGTGACAGGTTAGTGTAGAGCAGACGACTGGGTTTGCGGGAGGGGGAGATGGCGGGGCGGACGGGACGTAGGGGCGACGCATGCGTCGCCCCTACGGGTGTGCTGCGACCGATGGCAGGCCAGGAAGGGGACGAGGGCGGACACGCAGGTCCGCCCCTACGGAGAGGAAGGCGGCGCGCTGCCCTGGTCTTTCAGGTAGCCTGGGAGGATGGTGTGGACGTCTGTGAAGGCGGAGGCAAGCTGCCGGCGGGTAAGGCCGGTGACACCCCTGAGAGTGGCCCCCTCCAGGTGGGCGTTGCTGAGGAAAGCCCCGTCCAGGCGGGCGTTGCTGAGGAAAGCCCCCTCCAGGTGGGCGTTCACGAGGATGGCCCCCTCCAGGCGGGCATAAAGGAGGTCAGCCCCCTTCAGGTGGGCATCTGAGAGGAAAGCCCCTTCCAGGTGGGCATACCAGAGGTTGGCCCCGTCGAGGTGGGCAAAATGGAGCAAGGTCATGGTCAGGTGGGCTTTCAGGAGGCTTGCCCGCTCCAGGTGGGCGTCCCTGAAGTTGGCCCCTCCCACATGGGCGTCCCTGAGGTTGACCCGCTCCAGGTGGGCGTTCGTGAGGTCGGCCCCTCGCAGGTTTGTGCCGCTCAAGTCCAACCCGTGGTCGTTCTTACGTTCCTCTTTGCGTGCTTTTTCCGGGCGGCGGCCGATGACGGTGAGGATGGCCTGGATGTCAGTGCGGGGCTTGATGGCGGCAGCGGGTGAAGACTCCGCGCCTGCCTGGGCGGCAGCGGCAGCGCCAGGAGAAGGTTGAGCAGGTCTGGCCTCTTCCTTCCACGGAGCGTTATTGCGGACGTAGGCGGTGAGGACATCCATGATGGTCCAGTGGTCGCGGGGAGAGTCGCGGGCGATGCGCTCCAGGGCGTAGATGCCGCCCAGCCGGACCTCCAGCTTTGGGTCGCCAAGCTGGGCGATGGCGCGGGTGAAGCGCTCGGTGATCTGGCCTTCCATAGAGATCTGGATAGTCCGCTCGGCGGCGCGAAGGCGGAGCCAGGTGAAGATGAGGGCGCCAGCGCCGCCGGTGAGGGCAAGGCCCTGGGCCAGGAGGACGATGACCTCCTTGCGTTCGGCGAAGCTGGTGGGCTGCATGGTGTACTGGAGGAAGGGCCAGAGGAGGAAGCCGACGGCGGGGAAGGCGGCGACGAGAAGCAGGAGGCCGAGGATGGTCAAAAGGGCGCGGCTGGTGAGGAAGCGCCAGAGTGCGGAGAGCAAGGGGAAGATCACCGCCCACGCCCGACTGAAGTCTCGGAGTGTGGCACGGGCGTCGCGCCGGAGGAAGGCCCAGGTTGTTTTTGAGGCGGCAAAGATTCTTTGCATAGCAGGCGCATTATACGGCGAAAGGGTGCGTAGGGGGCGACCCGCCGGGTCGCCCCCTACGGGGGTGGGGCGAAGGATAGGACTTCTGTTGAAGGGACAAACGCCTTACGCGAAACGCGCCGGCAGGAAGGGCGCTGGGTCTGCCACCGAGGACTCCCCCCTCAGTACAAGCTCCGCCAGGTGCAGGCCGCTGGCCGCCGCCAGGAAGATGCCGCTGAACCCCTGGCCCGTGTTCAGATAGACGCCGGAAAGGGACGGCACGGGACCCATGATGGGCAGGCCGTCCTTTGCCACCGGTCGCGGCCCGGCGAACTGCCGCACCACCTGCGCCGTGTCCAGGGTCGGCAGGATAGCCAGGGCGTGGGCCATGAGCAGGTCTCGCGCTGCTGCCGTGGGCTGGCTGCTCAGACCTTCGCCTTCTTCCTCGGTAGACCCGACGCTCAGGTAGCCGTCGGCCCGCTGGATCAGATGCCCCCAGCCGATCTGCCCCATGAAGTACCGCAAGGGCCGGCCGTCCCACCACAGCCGCATGTTCTGCCCCTTCACCGGACGCACCGGCACGGACATGCCCACCCAGCCGGAAGCGGCGTCGCTCCAAGCCCCCATAGCCAGCACCACCGCATCGCACGGGATGTCGCCGGTGGCCGTCTGCACCGCGACGACGCGGCCGCCCCGTCGTTCCAGACCGGTGACCATGCCGGTGCGGAACACTGCGCCGGCCCGCTCCGCGCCTTGGGTCAGGGCCAGGGTGTAGCGGTACGCATCTACCTGGCTAAACCTATCGCACCACAGCGCGCCCAGCACGCCGGGGCCGAGCCTTGGTTCCAGCCGTCGCGCCTCGTCTGCTTCTATGTAGGCCGTTTTTGCGCCGGCCAGGGTGGGGGCCGCCGCCAATGCTCGCCCCAGGGGTATCTGGTCTTCCCGCAACGCCACGCGCAGCCCCTCGCCCCGCTGGAACAGGGTGTCCACGCCGGTCTCCTGTTGCAGGCGGGGCAGCAGGTCCAACGTCATGCGCAGGGAGGCGTCAAACAGGGCGTTCAGCGAAGGGTTGGCGGAGGGCCGCCAGGGCGGGAGCAGGCCGGTGGCATGAAAGGACGCCCCGGAGCCGATGGTGTCCCTGTCCACCACGGTCACGCGCGCGCCCATGCGGGCCAGGTGGTAGGCGGTGGAGCAACCGATGGCCCCTGCGCCGACAACGACGACCGACGGCGTCGTAGCCATTTAAGCGCCGATGAGAAAGGCTATGACATACTTGAGGAGAAAGTAGGGAATGGCTCCGACAAGGACGACGCCGATGGCCCTTTTGGTGGATTTGAAGTCCAGGGCCTGCTTTACGGCGACGACCATGCAGACGAATTGCCAGCCCGTCACGGCCAGAATGACAAATACTGAGATAGGCTCTATGACGCCCAGGACATTGAGCAGTCCGGGAGTCTGAGAAAACCCCAGGGTGCGCGCAAGTTGCCCCCAGTCGGCTTGGGTCTCTTTGGTCTTGAACACCGACGTACCCACGAGGTGCGTCACCCATGCCCAGAGCGCCCAGCCGACCAGTCCCAGGACGACGCCCAGCACTAAGCCTAGGGTGCGGTTGCTATCAGACGCGCCCGCGCTGCCGATGCCGGTAGCCAGCGCCGACAGCACCACCACCAGGAGGGCCTGGCCTGTCGCCGTCTTGTCCCCCTCCACCTCTTCGTAGACGGCGACTCTAAGAGTCGCAGCGCCCAGCATTCGTCGCAGCACGTGTGGACTCCTTGGTCTCGGAAAACTCCTCCGACTATCCCTATGGCCTTCCTTGCCTTCGTCCCGATGCAACCGGGACTCAAGGAGAGATTCTGGTCAGGAGGGAGGAGAATACTATCTGAAGGACACCCTCAGACTCCCGGCAAAGGGGCTTCGCCCCTCTGCACTTCCCTTTTCCACCGTCGCCTATTCTACTGGCTGGAAGGCGGGCGCGCCACAGCGGGACGTTCACAGGCCAGTGTCTTTCGGCGTTTCGGCTGGACAGTAACCTTCAAGGTCCGCCACGACGTAGGAGAACGGAAGCCCGTGCATGCAATAGGTGCTTGCTCCAAAGGTCGCCACGGCTTGCGGCGCTCAACGTGGCGGGAGCGCAGGTCTGCGCGGCGACGGTCTACTCTTGCTCGTGCTTCTCGTAGGGATTTTTGGGGTCATAGCGATAGTGGCGGATGCCAGGCATGAAGAACCAGATGCCGCCAACAACGGCCAGGGATAGTACTCCGCCAACGACCATTGTGGCAGCAGCGCCGATGGCCCCCGCCAGAATGCCCACTTCTATTTGCCCCAGATTGTTTGCCCCCATAGCGGCAAAGGAGTGGGCGCTGCTGGCCCGCCCAAGCAGTTTGTCCGGCGTGGTCAACTGCACGATGGTCTGGCGCATGTTCATGCTGATGCCATCCATGATGCCCATGATCGCTACGATCAGCAGGCCAATCCAAAAGATATGGACCACGCCAAAGGCAAACAGAAAGAGCGAATAGACCAGCGTCGCTACCAGCACGATAAGACCCTTGCGAGGCCATTTGCTCGTGAACACTACCAGCAGCGTGCCAAGGACGCCGCCGATGGCGTCGGCGGAGTTGAGGAGGCCCGTGCCGGAAGCGCCCATGCCGTACAGTTGCTTGGCAAACACGGGGAAGAGTGGCCGGTAGAAGCTGACTATCACCGTACCGATGTCCAGCAGGTACAATCCCGGCAAAAGGCGGTGGCCCATGACAAAACTGAAGCCCTCTTTCAGTGACCCTACCGTGGTACGGCGGGAACTGGAGCCATCGGGTTTGCCGGAGGCTTTCATCAAGATAGGAGCCAGGATGCTAAAGAGGCCAATGACTGTGGCAATGGCAAAGGAGGTGGTAACGCCCAAGGTCACATAGAGGGGGACGAAGAGGATAGGGGCCACGATGGTGGACACCTGGCGCGTCACGTTCTGAAGGCCGACGGCTTGGGTCAGGAGGTTGCGTGGGACAACCCTGGGGAGCATGGCGGGCCGCGCCGAACCACCAAGGGCGCCGACTATGCTGGAAATCCCAGTGACCGCAAAGATATGCCAGGGCCGTAGGGCATCTGCTGCGGATAGGAGCGTGAGAGCCAGGGTCATCAGCAGGGCTGCGACCTGGGTCATGACCATGAGCTTCTTGCGGTCAATAACGTCCGCCAGGGTGCCGCCGTAGAGGATCAGGGGCATCTGGACAAGATGGGCCAGCCCCAAGAGGCCCAGTTGCGCCGCCGATCCCGTGGAGTCGTAGAGCCACTGGGTGCTGACCAGGAGACGCAATGCCCCGTTGACGGACATTGCGACGCCGCCCATCCATAAGTAGGTGAAGTCGGTGTGGGTGAAAAGGGCCCACGCCGACGTTTTTGATGGGGCCTGCTCGGCCTGCGGCGCTTCTTCCATTAGCCTGGCCGCCCGTGACTTCGGGGAGTCTTTTGCATGGGTGGATGGTAACGTAAGCCTCCCCAGTCGTCAATGTGAACGTGGGGAATGTGGTCGTTACCGAGGCGACTTGGCAGATGCAGACTGGGTGGCTTCGGGCCGTACTCTCACTGGACTCTGCACCAAACAGTGCGGGGGATGTCTCCGCCGGCGCAAGCCGAACGGTTTCTCGCCAGTCCTCTACGGCTGTCAACAGTCAAGAGGTTTTTACGGCGGTTTTGATGGCCCCCAATGCGCCTTCCCAGGGGGCAAGAAAATAGCCCAGATTCTATGTCTGGGCTACTTCTGGGGTTTTTCGTGGTCGGGGCGGGAGGATTTGAACCTCCGACCCCCTGCACCCCATGCAGGTGCGCTACCGGGCTGCGCTACGCCCCGAGAGTCCTAAGCATACCATCCCCTTGCCCTGGCTACAAGGCATTGTACAGATGCAGACAGAGTTTTCCCGTTCTGCCTGCCGCACCAAGATGACCTTCGTGGGGTAATGTCTCCTCTCCCGTTGCCATTGCCACGAAAATGAGGACGTGGACGCTGGGTGTCTATAGAGGCAGACCCTGCAAGGAGTGAGAGAAACGGCTAAGATGTTTTAGGCGCGGCAAGCAAGCAACGATGGAGCGTACCTGTGACGGATGCAGTCATTGAGACCCAGGGCCTCACCAAGCGGTTCGGCGCAGTCACGGCAGTGGACAATCTGACGCTGACGGTGCCCAAAGGGCAGATTTTCGGGCTGCTGGGGCCCAACGGGTCCGGCAAAACCACCACTATGGGCATGGCGCTGGGCATGGTCGCCCCCACCAGCGGCAAGGTGCGTCTCTTCGGTGAAGAGATCAACGGAGAGGGACAGGCCATGCTGCAGCGCATCGGGGCCATCCTGGAGACGCCTGCCTTCTATCCCTACCTTACGGGACGGCAAAACCTGCGCTACTTTGCGGGCATCAGCCCTCGCGCCAAGCAGTCCGAGGTGGAGCCGTTGCTGGAGGAGGTGGGGCTGGCCGGACGGGGCAACCACAAGGTCGGCACGTATTCCCAGGGCATGAAACAGCGGCTGGGCATTGCCTACGCGCTGCTGGGCAGCCCGGAGCTGGTGCTGTTGGACGAGCCGACCAACGGCCTGGACCCAGCGGGCATGGCAGAGGTACGGGAGCTGATTAAGGGCCTAAGCAAGGGCGGCCGCACCGTGGTGCTCTCCAGCCACCTGCTGCACGAAGTGGAGGTGGTGTGCGACAGCGTGGCGATCCTTTCTAAAGGCAAGCTCCTTGCCAGCGGCAGAGTAGCCGATTTGCTGCGGCAGCAAGGCTCGGTGCGGCTGCGCACCACGGACGATGCCCGCGCCCAAGAGATGCTACGGCGACTGGCCTGGGTGACCGGCGTGCAGCAGGAGGATGGGTATGTGGTAGCAACCGCGCCTTCCGAGCGGTCCTGGGAGCTGACCAAGGCCCTGGCCCAGTCCGGCGTGTACGTAAAAGAAATGGCGCTGGCCCAAGTCTCCCTGGAACACTACTTCCTGGAAGTCACCGGCGATGCGGACCAGGGGCAGGCGCAAGGCAAAGCGACACGGAAGGCTGCCGCCGCACCCTAGCCAACTCTACAAAAGATTGGGCGATGTAGCGCTTGACACAAGGGCCTCCAATGCTGTCATGCTGAGCGAGTCCGAAGGACATTGTGAAGCATCTCTCCTGGCCTGGCCGTTGCAGGCACGGCGTATCGGTTGAGCGCCCAGGAGAGATGCTTCGGCCTGCGGGCCTCAACATGACAACGACGGCGTAGCGCGCATTTCAGCTAAAGAGGCACATCAACTATGAAGGCTCTTTTCACGACTACACGTTGGGAATGGTTTAAGCTCTGCCGGCGGACTATGCCGTGGGTATTGCTTGCCATTGCCCTGCTGTTTTCGCAGCTCAGCATCTGGGCTCCCTACTTCTCCTACCGCAGTCAAGAAAGCCGCCCGGTGACCCTTGGGAACAGATTTGGCATGGGCAGCCGGTTTGCCGACGTCAACGCCGCCGACATCAACTGCGACAAGGTGCTGGCCGGCGACGCATCGGGATTGCCCGCAGGCACGGACCCGTCGGCGCTGCCTGCCCTGCTGACGGCCTGCCAAGGGGCAAAGCAAGCACGAGACGTAGTGTTGACGGAGCTACGCGGGGCATTCACCGCGCCGGGCAGCGTAGCCATTGCGCTAAGCGTTGCCCAGGGGTTCGGCATCATACTGGTGGCGATTATGACCGCATCCCTTGTGGGTTCCGACTACGGCTGGGGGACGCTGCGGACGGTGCTGGTGCGCGGCGTTGGACGGTGGAACTATCTGGCAACAAAGCTGCTGCTCATGCTGGCAGGCGGTCTGGCGCTCATGCTCTTGGTGGCCCTGGGCGGCCTGGTCACCGGCCTGATCGCCGGCGGGCTGGCGGGCACGAGTCGCAGTTTCCTGAGCCTTGGCTTCTTAGGAAACGCGGCGCTGGACACAGGCAGGGCATGGTTCAGCCTGTGGCCCTACATCGCCCTGGCGACCTTGGGCAGCCTGGCGGCGCGCTCCTCTGCCGCGGGCATGGCGGCGGCCATCGGCTACTACTTTGGAGAGATCATCCTCACCGCCATTTTCCAGGGGTTGTTTGACTGGTTCCACAACGTGTCGGACTACCTCATAGTCCACAACACCACGGCATGGATGCAAAACCTGCGGCTTCAGGAGACCTCGGAGAGTATACGGATTGGCGTCGGAGGCGCTGTGTTTGGGGAGTACCCGTCGCTGCTGCACGCCTTCCTGGTGCTGGCCGTGTACGCGCTGGCCCTGAGCGCCCTGGCCTTCTGGCTATTCAAGCGTCGGGACGTGACGGCAGGCGGGGGTGGCTAAGCCAAATATGCAGGAGTACCGTATGGCCTTCCTTGTCCTGAACCAGACAAAATGGGAATGGTTCAAGCTGCGACGCAGGTGGATGCCGTGGGTCCTCGTGGCTATTGCCCTCCTGTTCTCCCAACTTGCCGTCTGGGGTCCTTTCTTTGCCTACCAGCAGCAGAAGCGAAACGGCGTAGCCGAGCTGTCCCGCTTTGGCTACGGCGCAACGGCGGCTGACGGAACGAACCTCCGGTACGAGATAAGCTGTCAGGATGTCATGGCTGGCAACCTGCCCGGCCTGCCGCCCGGGCTGACCGAGGCCGACCTTGCAGGTTTTAAGGAAAACTGCCGGCAACTGATGCAACAGCGAGAGCAATCGCTGCTGGCGACGGCGCGGGCCTTCACGCTCCCTGGCAGCATTGCCGAGGCGCTGCGGGTGGCCCAGGGGTTTGGCGTCATCCTCATCGCCATCATGACCGCTTCCCTGGTGGGCACGGAGTATGGCTGGGGGACGCTGCGAACGTCGCTGTTGCGTGGCCCCGGGCGCGGAGCATTCCTTGCCGGGAAACTTGCCCTCATGCTGGCGGGCGGCCTCGTGTTGACGGGGGCCGTCGCCCTTGCGGGCATAGCAAGCGGAGCTGCGGCGGGAGCGCTGGCGGGGACCGGTTCCAGCTTCTTTGGCGCTGGCTTCCTGGGAAACCTGGCCCTGGATATTGGCAAGGCATGGTTCAGCCTGTGGCCCTTTGTGGCGTTGGCGGCGCTGTTCAGCACCCTGGCGCGGTCTTCAGCGGCAGGCATGGCAGGGGCAATCGGCTACTACTTTGCCGAGGTCATCGCATCGGGCATCTTCATGGAGTTGTTTGACTGGGCAAGAAAGGTAGGCGATTACCTGCTGGTGCGGAATGCCAGCGCCTGGATGCAAGATCTCCGGCTGTCCCCTGCGGACGGCGGCGCACAGATGGGCCTTGTCCTCAGCTTCAGAAGCAACCCATCGGCATTGCACGCCTTCCTGGTGCTGGCCGCGTACACGCTGGCCCTGAGCGCCCTGGCCTTCTGGGTGTTCAAGCGGCGGGACGTGACGGCAGGCGGGGGCGGCTAGGGGTGGCCTGTGTGCCATCGCCCCTCGTCTCTTTCAAGGGACAAAGAAACCCTGGACTTAAGTCCAGGGTTTCTTTGTCCCCGCCCAAACTCGTGCCGTTTGTTTAGGGGGCAGTTTGGTTATGAAGAGCTGCCACCCCGGCCCCTACAGCTGGGCGGTCAGCTTGTCCACGATGGCCCGGTAATCTGCGTCCTCTGCAAGGCGTTGCGCCACTGCCTTTGTGGAATTGGAGACGGTGCGCACGTTCCAGTTGCCTAGAAGCTCTGCGGCCCGTTGCGGCGAGACCTTGGCGACGTGGGTAAGGAGGTACATGGCAGTGCGCATGGCCTCGGTGGTCTTGCGATCCGGCGGCCTGGCGCACAGATCCTGCACGGAAGTCCCGTAGTGGCGCGCCACTATTTGCAGCGCCCTCTCCGGAGTTGCAACGGCCCTGTTGCCGGCGGCAATTGCGGTAGGGCCTAGCGCGTCGGACACCAGGTCGCGGGTAATGGCCTTGCCCATGAAATTGGCCAGGGCGATGACCTTGTTCAGGCAACCCTCCAGCTCCCGGATGCTGGCCGTGGGCGTGCGAGCGATAAGCTGGACGATCTCCTGGTCCAGCTTGACGTGAGCGCGTTCCGCCTTCTTGTGGAGAATGGCGCTTCGGGTCTCCACGTCCGGCGGCTGGATGTCCGCCACCAGCCCGCCCTGAAAACGGGACCGCAGGCGGTCGGCCAAGAAATGCACGGCGCTGGGCGGGCGGTCGCAGGTGATAACGATCTGCCGGTTGGCATTGTGCAGTTCGTTGAACGTGTGAAAGAAGCCTACCTGGGTCTGTTCCTTGCCCTCCAGGAACTGGATGTCGTCAATAAGCAGCACGTCCGGCTTGCGGTACTTGGTCCGGAACTCCTCCTGCGTGCGGTCGCGGATAGAGCGGACGAAGTCGCTGGTGAATTGCTCAGACGTGACGTACATGGGGAGACGGTCGCGCACGATGGCCTCGTTGGCGATGGCGTGCAGCAGGTGGGTCTTGCCCAGGCCGACGCCGGAGTAGATGAACAGGGGGTTGTACTGCTCGCCCGGGTGCTGGGCCACGGATGTGGCGGCAGCGTAGGCAAGCTGGTTGCCCTCGCCCACAACGAAGGCGTCAAAGGAGAAGCGAGGATTGATGGCGACAACTCCGGCGCTGTTGGGACCGCTCACCAACGGGCCTTCGTCTTCCTCTTCGCTCACAGCGGCGGGCGCGGCGACAGGGGACGGCGGCATGATAGGGGCGGAGCGATGCGCGGAGGCCACCTGAAAAGAGACCTGCAAGGGACCCCCGGCCACATCATCCACAACGCGCTGGATGGCGGGTAACAGCCGGCGCTCCAGCCACTCGGCGGCAAAGGCGGTGGGTACGCCTACCAGAAGCCGTCCGCCCTCCAGAGCGAGACCTGTCGTGTGCTTCAACCAGGTGTCGTAGCTGGAACGGGGGATTTCCAACTGAAGCCTGCCGAGGCAGGCCGACCAAAGCGATCGTGCTGAGTCATACATAGCAAGCCGTCCGTAAAAAGCAACCCCTTCCCTTGGGGAAGGGGTTGGAAGTCAATTAAGGAGTTCCCGTCGTCCAGCGTCGCGTAGTGACCTCACCCCATTCCCCGCTCCACCTCGCACACCCTGTTCCTTGCCACCGCCTCTTTCAAAAACAGAGGGGCCGCCGCACCAACGGCTTCCCGGGGGTGAACGCTCACGGCAAGTGGTAAAGTAGTGGAGCGCATAGGAGTGTGACCGGCCTCGCGTACTGCAACACTTCTGCGGAACGTGGGCCAGCATACCACCCTCACAGTTGAAGGGTCACAAGGGGCTTTTGGCTCATTTCTCAAAGGCTGAGGGGGGTTTCTTTTTCTCGGATTTGGTGGTAGAGGTATTAGCAAGGTGGAGCAATGCGTCTTGTCTTTATGGGAACACCCGAGTTCGCCGTTCCGGTCCTGGAGTCGCTGCTGCTCGCAGGCCACCAGGTGGCTGCCGTCTATACCCGGCCGGACAGCCCGTCGGGGCGCGGCCAGCGGCTGACGCCCCCGCCGGTCAAGGCGTGCGCCCTGGAGCACGGCCTGACCGTGGTGCAACCGGAGACGCTGCGCCGCCAGCCTGCCCAAGAACAATTGCGGGACTTTGCTCCAGAGGCCCTAGTGGTGGCGGCCTACGGTCGCATCCTGCCGCCGGAGGCGCTGTCCATCCCACCCAAGGGGGTGCTGAACGTGCATCCCTCCCTGCTGCCCAAGTACCGGGGGCCTTCGCCGGTCGCCACGGCCATCCTGGACGGCGTGGCTACGACTGGCGTGACCATCATGCTGCTGGACGCCGGCATGGATACGGGGCCGGTCCTGGCGCAGCGGGAAGCCGCGATCCAGCCGGAGGAGACTGTGGGCGCGCTGACGGAGCGGCTGTTCCGCTTAGGCGCAGACCTCCTGGTGGAGACGCTGCCCGCCTGGGCCGAGGGCCGTCTGACGCCGAGACCCCAGGACAATGACCAAGCCACGGTGACCAAGCTGGTGGAGAAAGAGGACGGTCAGTTAGACTTCACCCAGCCTGCGTCTAGGCTGTCACGAATGCTGCGGGCGTATGACCCTTGGCCGGGGTGCTTCACCCGCTGGGAAGGCAAACAGTTGAAGGCTCTCAAAGGCGCGGCGGTGGACACGCAAGCACCCGCAGGGGCGACGTCAGGGCAAGTGGTGGCGCTGGGCGACGGCGCTGCCGTGGTCGCCGGCGAGGGCCTGCTGCGGCTGGACGTGGTGCAGTTGGAAGGGAAGCGCCCGCAAGCGATAGCCGAGTTCCTGCGTGGGTATCCCAGGTTTGTGGGAGCAGGGTTGCCATCGTAGGAAACAGCAGGGGACTATCCCCTTGAGACGGGTGTGGGAATGGCGCAGGCATCCCCTCTCATTGTTACGAGAATGCTGCCGCCGTGGCGAACGCAAGGCGGCAGCAGCCCCTACGCCTCTCTGTCATTGTCATTGCTACGAAAATAGCTTCCCCCTCCTTGCGGGGGAGTCCCGATAACATCGGGAGAGGTGATGGGGGTGCCCCGCCGGTCACCCCCATCCTAGCCTTCCCCCGTCAAGGGGGAAGGAACATGCCTGCAAGCCATTTTCATCGGTACGGGTGCAAGTGGCTACTGGCATGGATGATTCTGAGCCGAGCGCAGCATCTCTCTTGATTTGCGGAAGAGACCGGGGGCCTTGCGCAAAGCCCACTATGCAAAACGCAGAGCTGGAGAGATGCTTCGGTCGTTACACTCCTCAGCATGACAACAAGACTATCCGCTCCAAGCATGTGATCCCCCCAAAAACGTAGGGGCGGGTTTCAAACCCGCCCCTACCAAGAGCACAAATACACTGGGATGTGGCTGCCCTACGCCTCTGCTGCTTCCTCCGCAGCCTTACGGGCTGTCACCACTTCGGGTTCAGCCGCAGTGGAGGCCGCTGCGCCCTCTACCACCTCTTCAGCTCTGGGCGGCGTTACGCGGGCTACCATTTCATCCAGGGGGGTAAGGATCTTAACCTTATCGCTCACCTTGATGTCCGCCACCGTTACGGAGACGTCAAAGTTGATGAGACGCGAGACATCCACTTCCACCTGCTGCGGGATGTCCAGGGGTAAGCTCTCCACTGTGATGCTCTGGAGCGCATGCAGCAGGTTGCCCTTCAGGAGGCGTACCGCGGGCGCCTCGCCCACCAACCGGATCGGCACTTCTGCCTCCATGGTCTCGGTGAGGGGGACTTCGTAGAAATCCACGTGCAGAATGCGCTCGCTGACAGGATGGCGCTGTATCTCCCGGATAAAGGCGAAGTGCCTATCCGGGCTGCCCGCTACGGTGACGTACACCGGCGTGTTGGGGCCAACGGTAGCGATCAAACGCCGCACGTTTTGGGAGTCCGCTTGCAGCGTCATGGGCTGAATGCTTTTGCCGTACAGGTGCACCGGGGTAATGCCGCTGCGCCGCAGCGCACCCAGCTTCTTCCTAAGCACGGTGCGAGGCTGTGTTTCAAACACGTGTTGCTGCGTGGTCATGTTTGGTCCTCTTTGTATGTATGAATACCGCACCAGGAGCTGGTGCAATCCCATAGGGGCACGATATGTCGTGCCCCTACGCCGGGGGTAGGTTATTTCCTATTGGCTGGCAATGGCCCCAACCCGTAAACTATACCCCGAACATTGCCGCTTGGCAACGGCAGTGCTATACTCGTTTACAGTGCTGAGTAAGCAAGAGGGAGGTGTCGGATGCGAGTTCCCATGAAGGTTGACTACGGCGTGCGCGCCCTCGTTGAGCTTGCCCAGCACACCGACGACCGGCCCGTGCCTACCTCGGACATCGCCAGCCGGCAGGGCATTCCGGAGCCATACCTGGACCAGGTAATGGCAGTGCTTCAGAAGTTCGGCTACGTCCGCAGCCGCCGTGGGCCGCAAGGCGGTCACATCCTGGCCCGGAGCGCCAGCGACATCAGCCTCGGCATGGTGGTAGGGACATTGGAAGGTGCGGCGTCGCCCCTGGTGTGCATAGAGCACCCTTCCGAGTGTACGCTCTCCGCCGCCTGCGCCCAACGTGAGGTGTGGCAGACGGTGGAGTCAACGATGCAGAACGTCCTGAACACCACAACAATTGCTGACCTGGCCGCACGGCAGCAGCACCTGGCCAGCCGGGGGATGTACTACATCTAGGCTTCACGCTCAAACAGAGCATCCGCCGCCCGCCTTCCTCACAAAGGGAAAGCGGGCGGCTTTTGTTTTGCAGGGGGGAGTTGTCCATGACCGTCCTTCAGCGACATCCGTTTGCGGTTTTCCTGGTCATAGGCAGCGGAATGCTTGCCCTTGAGACGTGGATCGCCACGCTGCTTCCGACATTGGAGCGGCCGGACATTGTAGCGTTTGCAATCACAGGCGATGTCCTTCTTGGCCTACCTGTGTTGTACTACTTCCTAATGGCCCGAAGAAACCACTTCCCTATTCTCACCGTGGTCCCTGTGACCATTGTGGCCTACTTTCTGCTTCGTCTTATCTTGCCGCCTGGGCATCGTTCCCACTTGGAACTCCTCGCGTTAGCCGCGCCTGCGGTGGAGGTCGTTTTGGTAGTGGCGTTGTTTCATAGGGTTCGGGCCGCTGTCAAATCCATCCGTCAGCGTGGGGGACAAGAAGTATATGCTGCCGATGCCTTGAGAAAGGCATTGGAGGAATCCTTGGGGAGGCATATTGCGACGAGCCTGCTCGCGGCAGAGCTTAGCCTAATCTACTTTGCAGTGGCCGGTTGGTTCAAACAGTTCAGCACCGACCAACCCGGAGCACTCACCTTCGCTTACTATGGACGCAATGCCTTTGGAGTGGCAATAGGGGCGCTCTTGGGATTGGTGCTGGTGGAAGCTGCCTTGCTTCAGGTAGTGCTCCACCAATGGAACCCCGCCATAGCTTGGATCGCTTTGGGCGTCCACCTTTACCTTGTGTTTTGGATCATCGGCTACTACCAGTCTGCGCGGCTTCAACCCTTGGTGCTGACAACAAAACGTTTACACCTGCGCAGCGGGCTATTCTGGCGGGCTGAAGTTCCTCTGCGTGACATTGCGGCAGTTGAGAAAGCAACAATCAGGGTCACGGAAGAAAACGGCTATCGCAACACTGCCGTCTTCGGCGAGGCTGATCTGGTCATTCGCCTCACTCAACCGGTCATGCTGTATGGGCTTTTCGGCATTTCCAAGCAGGCTTCAATCATTGGCCTTGCCGTGGATAGTCCGGAGGCGCTACGCCTGGCATTGGTGGCACGAATGCAATGGGACAACCCCGAAAATTCGCAGTAAACGAGGGTCCCACAGGTGGCAACTGCCACCCTTGCCACTCATGATAAGATAGTGTGTCCGTGCATCCCTCAAGGGGGACGCGCATCTTACTAACAGAAGCAGCAACAATGCCTTCGCCAAAACCGGAGGCGCTGGACATACCACACCAGAGGGGGACTCCTTTGACACAGCCACGCATTTTCACACCACAGCAGGCGCGGCGGTACAGTCGGCACATCATCATGCCACAGATCGGCGGGATCGGTCAGCGCAAGCTCATGGACGCCAAAGTGGTGCTCATCGGCGCCGGCGGCCTCGGCTCCCCTGCGGCGTTGTACCTGGCCGCGGCGGGCGTCGGAACCCTGGGCATCGTAGACTTTGACACCGTGGACGTTTCCAACCTGCAACGGCAGCTCTTGCACCGCAACCAGGATATCGGACGCCGCAAAGTAGACTCCGCCGAGGACACTATCCACGCCGTAAATCCGGACATCAACGTCATAAAGCTCCCGGTGGCCCTCCGGTCCGACAATGCCCTGGACATTCTGAAGGACTTTGACATCATTGTGGACGGAAGCGACAACTTCCCCACCCGCTACCTGGTGAATGACGCCTGCGTCATGCTGGGCAAGCCCTGCGTTCACGGCAGCATCTTTCTCTTTGAAGGCCAGGCCTCTACTTTCGTCCCTGGCAAGGGTTGCTACCGTTGCTTGTACCCGACGCCTCCGCCTCCCGGCATGGTGCCGAGCTGCGCCGAGGCCGGCGTGCTGGGCGTGCTGCCGGGCATCGTAGGTTCCATCCAGGCGGTGGAAACCATCAAGCTGATCCTTGGACTGGGCACTCCCCTGGCCGGGCGGCTGCTCATGTTTGACGCTCTGGACATGGACTTCCGCCAGGTCAAGGTCCGCCGCAACCCCAACTGCCCCGTGTGCGGCGAGCACCCCACGGTGACGGAGCTTATTGACTACGACGAGTTCTGCGGATTGCCCCACGTGGAGAACGGCAACAACGGCAACCTCGTTGGCTAACCATGACGACCAAGAATGACATCCGATCCTATACTCGGGTCCTCGGCGCGGACCACATGGGCAAGGCGCAAGCTTGGCCCACGCCTCCCCGTCCTGGCATCCTTGCGGCCATCGGCAACACGCCCCTGGTGGAGTTGACGCGCCTCTCACCGAAGCCCGGCGTGCGCATCTTCGCCAAGCTGGAGGCCAACAACCCCACGGGCAGCGTCAAGGACCGCATTGCCTTGCAGATGATTGAGGCCGCAGAGGCCCAGGGCCTGCTCACGCCGGACAAGATCATCCTGGAGCCGACCAGCGGCAACACGGGCATCGGCCTGGCTATGGTGGGCAAGGTGAAGGGCTACCGCGTGGAAGTGGTGATGCCCAAGAACGTCAGCCCGGAGCGCGTGCAGCTACTCCAGGCCTTTGACGCTCAGGTGCACTACTCCGACTGGCGGCGCGGCACCAACGGCTCCATCGCCCTGGCGCAGAAGCTGGTGGCGGAGAACCCCATGTACTTCATGCCCTACCAGTACGGCAACGCTGCCAACCCGTTGGCCCATTACCTGGGCACGGCCCCGGAAATCATCCGCGACATGCCGGACCTGGACGTGTTCGTCGCCGGCCTGGGCACAGGCGGTACGCTCACGGGCAACGGCCGGCGACTGAAGGAGCACAACCCCAACATCAAAATCGTGGCAGCGGCCCCCCAGCCGGATGAAAGCATCTCCGGTCTGAGGGCGCTGGAGGACGGTTTCGTGCCGCCGGTCCTGGACCAGACGCTGCTGGACGCGCGCATCCTCATCGGCAGCGAAGAGTCCTTCAAAATGGTCAAAGAGCTGCTCAACAAGGAAGGTATCTTTGCAGGCGTCTCTTCCGGCGCAGTTGTGGCGTGCGCATTGAAAGTGGCCCGGCGCATGGAGAAGGGCAACGTCGTCTGCTTGCTGGCCGATGGCGGCTGGAAGTACCTGAGCACGGGCCTGTGGAACAAGAGCTATTCAGACCTGGAGATGGACGTCCAGGGCAAGGTATGGTGGTAGGCATGGATGCCAAGAGCCAGGTAACGCTCGTTTCCTTGGGCCTGTGTAGCCTGGGAGCGCCGAGGCTTCCCGGCCCCATGACGGAACGCGACTACTATTACCAGCGGCCCCGCGTCTATCTGGACGACGATGCGCTAGGGGCCAATGGGGAAAACCTGGGCCGCCGGCTTGCCAAGCTGCTACGTCACGGTCTCAACCGAGTCTTTTCCAAGGGGTGATCTATGACACTACGACAACTTTTCTCCTTCCCAAACCCAGCAAATGACTACGCCGCTCGCATGGTTGCCGGCATGGTGGTGGCCATGGCCCTGGGCGTCATCGTGCTGCACCAGCACTGGCTGCTGTTCCTTCTTGCCTACGGTTTCCTGGCCCGTGTGCTCACCGGGCCGACGCTGAGTCCGGCGGGCTTCCTGGCTACCCGGGTGCTTACGCCTTTGTTCGGCAACCACGTCAAGCCCGTGCCCGGCCCGCCCAAGCGGTTTGCCCAGGGCATTGGCGTCATCTTCTCTTGGTCCGCGTTGGCCCTGGTGTACGTCTTCGGCATGGTGGGCGCGGGGTATGCCGTGCTGGGCGTGCTGCTGGTCTTCGCCTCGCTGGAGGCCTTCGTCGGCTTCTGCATGGGCTGCTACGTCTTCGGCTGGCTCATGCGCTGGGGCGTCATCCCCGCCAGCGTCTGCGAAAGCTGCTACGATTTAGAGTTGCACCGCCGGCAGCAACAGGCCAAGGCATAACCAATGTTACATGTGCCCTCTTTCCCACTGGGGCCTTGCTCCAAAAGTCCTCTTCTGCCTTGCCCCCTGGCCCCCTCGCCTTCGGCGGGGGGAAGGAATTGTATCTTCCCGATTCCATCGGGACAGACCCCCAGCGGGAACTCACGTTCCCTGCACCCTTCTGACTTTTGAGGCAACGCCCCACAGGGAAAGAGGGCCTTTCTTTCTCATCAGGGAGGCTCCCCATGCATCAAGCGCCAACGCGCGTTGAACCCACGTCCCTGGCGGACTACCTGGAGGCCATGAGCAAGGCCACCTTCCAGCCGGGCATGTCCTGGCGCGTGGTGGATGCGAAGTGGACGGGCATCAAGGCAGGGTTCCTGGACTTTGACGCGAAGAGGGTTGCGGACTTCGGCGAGGCGGAGTTGGACGCCCTCACCAACGACCCCAGGGTCATCCGCAGCCGCAAGAAGCTGGAGGCGGTGGTGCATAACGCCCGGCGTATGGTGGAGCTGGAGCGGAAGCACGGCAGCTTCCGCTCCTACCTGCGTTCCCACGGCGGCTTTGAGGCGACGGTGGCCGACCTGCGCAAGCAGTTCAAGTTCCTGGGCGAAATGGGGGCGTACCACTTCCTGTACGTTGTTGGTGAAGACGTGCCTTCCTACGAGGAGTGGTGCGCCAAGCACGCAGCAACCTGACTACTGCGGCCTTGAACGGAACCCCTGCGTTTTGCACGGAAAGTCGCATAACGATAAGGTTTACTTCTCACCGCCAAAACGGTCTTTCACCTCCGGTAAGGTTGTGTATTTTTCAAGGTTTGGCTTGTTGGCTACCGCCATATAAAGGATGAAGTAGCGCGGGCGCCTCGTATCCGTAAACTCTTTAACTATCGGGTCTAGGTTTGCAACTGGCATCCTCCACCTCGCCTCGTGGTCTCCAATGTCTAGAGCAAGCAGTCCTCGCCAGTGGGCTAGCAGTGTGAGCAGTCCTTGGCAAAGCGGGAGGTGGGTAAAGGCCACTGTGTTTGGCCGCGTCGCTTAGAACGATAGCTCAGATACGCTGGGACATCAGCGGCCAAAGCAGGGCTGTGCATAGAGGGTCGCGCCTGTCTGCAATCCGGTGCCAGCAACTGTGCAGCAATGCCCTCGTGTGGCCTTGCACAAAAACCCCTGTTTTCAGGTGACATTTTGTGCAACTGACTTCTCTGCACAAAAAGTCGGGGTACCTATTCCGCCTCTTCCGAGTCCTCTTCATCCCGAGCATCAAGGGGCATAGGGACAGTGCTAACGGCAGCGGCACGCGCCCTTGGTGCCTTCTTGAAGGTAGCATTCACTTGCCCAATTGGAGGCATGTCAACTTTCTTCCCACTGAGAAGGTCGGCAATGGTGAGGAGTTGAAGCCGTGGGTAGTCAGTATTCCACCCTGGAGAATGATAGAAGCCAGCGCCCGCCGCCTCTGTCACCATTGGCTTAGTTGGTTCTTCCATGCTGATTAGGACACCGATCTGAGCATTTTCACGGCTTACAACGTGCCCTAAGTCCCGCACCATAGACACGCTAATGTTTCTCCCTGCTTTGACAGAGAAGATGACCTGTTTCGTTTGGCCTTGCGCATCGTCATGGAAATAGAGCCGTCCATCTATGCCCTTGTCAGCACCCTTCTTTTGCTCCACAGGGCGTGCTCCAACAAGGCCAAGCGCCCACCACTGGAACTGATAAGGGTCTTGCTCTGCAAGTGTGTGCGCGTCCGGCAACGAAACTGGCTCTCCGATGACTTTGTAGGACACATTATCGCCGAACGCATCTTTGAGCCGGTGCTTCATAAGGGTAATGGCTAGATGCGTGATATCAATACCGATCCATTGGCGCTTAAGCCGCTGGGCCACCGCAATGGCAGTCCCACACCCACAGAATGGGTCTAGTACAACGTCACCTTCGTTACTGCTAGCCTTGATGATACGTTCTAGTAGGGCCTCTGGCTTCTGGGTTGGATACCCAAGACGTTCTCCGCCTGCGGCAATCGGAATGTCATCCCAGAAATCTCCGACTGGGATGCCTTCCTGTTCATCAAAATAACGTTTAAGGCGAGGGATACCTTTCCCTTCCCTCGGAACGATAATAAGCCCCTGACGATCTGCTTCTTCCATCCTTTCCTTAGTCCATCGCCACACCTTGGTAACGCCTTTGAATGAGTAGGTAAGATTTGGCCGATCTGGATTGGGATTCAAGAGACTCGTCAGTTGGTAGCGTCTTCCTTTGTCATCAACAAGGTGATATTGATTGTCAGCATTCATATTCTCTGCATATACAGGTATCCATGTGGCGGGTGCTCTGCCGCTAGCGTACGCAAGAATCACATCATGGCTCGTCGCAAAGCGCGTGAAGGCGTGTCCTTTCGGGTGAGACCTCCGCCAAACGATTTCATTTCGGAAGTTCTGCGGACCAAAAACGGCATCCATCAAGAGGCGAAGGTGAGCACTTGCAGTAGGGTCACAGTGAAGGTAGATGCTGCCTGTAGACTTCAGGACGCGCCGGAGTTCCACCAAGCGTGGGGCCATCATAGACAGATAGGCCAGCATGTCATTGTCGCCCAAGAAGGTGCGGAACGCTTGCATGACTTGAGAGACTTTGCCCCCCGCTTCAACTACTTCTTGATAAGCCTTCGCGGATTCCTTGTTCCATTCCCATGTATCCCCAAAGGCTTTGATTTGTGCGGCGGAACGGGAGCCATCTTGCTCCGCAAACAAGACATTGTAGTCCTGGTTGCTGTTGAACGGCGGGTCAAGGTAAATCAAATCTACGGTGGCATCCTTGATGTATCGCTTTAGGACTTCAAGGTTGTCACCGTAGTAGAGGTAGTTCGTATCCAAGGGGCATCTCCTAGCCGAAGGGGTCGGCTAGGATTATAGCCTCTAGGCAACAGCTTTGACAGCCACGCCTTGAAACACCGGCTCAATCCCTAGCTCGTGAATGGACTGTACAAGAACGCAGAGGTTGTGGCAAAGCACCTTGCAGAGGACTTCGTTCACCTGCCCCGTGTCGCTCTTGCTTCGCAGTGCATCCCCAAACTTCGCCTTGACCATGCTGAACACCGTCTCTACGTTGCTCCGGCGATGGTAGTGAGTCAGGAACTCCTCACGCCGGTACATAAAGTAGGCGTACATTTTGGACCAATTGGAACCGTCCTTGACGGGGAAGGTATTCACCTTGAAGGGGATGAACGGCGCTGCCCCGATGCTTGCCGCCATGTCCACATTGGAATGGCTAAGGTAGCCTTTGTCCGCGCTGATTTCGGCCACTGCGAAGTGCTGCGCCGTGGAAGCCAAGAGCGGCTTGTAGTAGAGGGTGTCATTGGCTTGCCAGCCGCTTATGTCCACCGCCGTGACGATGTGAGTCAGCGTTCCACAGACCAGATGCACTTTCACCCATTCCCGATTGTCCGTGTCCCGCCCGTACTTCTTGTTGAACCACTTAATGAAGCGGCTTGTGCTGAACCCGCTGGAATCAATGGCGAACTGGCTTTCCACGGACTTTAGGGGAAGGCTACTGAGCGTCACCAAGTCCCGCAAGGTCTGGGTAAGGCTGGGATCGTCCATGTAGTGGGACACCGAGTTGAAGTGAGGGGCACGGGTGATAAGGCCGTTTGACTGAGCCTCTTGCAGGTCACAGGTGAAACGGCGAGAGGAAAACCCAGAGTAGACCTTGTAGGCGCAAGAGAATAGCATCTCTGACAGGGGCAAGCGGGGCCGTCCCATTGTCTGTGCCGGTTGCTGAACGTTCTGGCAAAGGTCGTGGAGTAGGGAAACGAACCGAGTCTTTTCCTCACATTGGGCAGCGTTGTATGCCGTCCAGTTCTGGGGATATGTGGTCTGGACTTCTGTGGTCTCAGTGACTGTTTCCTTGACAGTCTCGGTAACGGTTCCATTCCCGTTGTATTCCCGCTTTACCGTGAACTCTACGGCGAAAAGGTGCTTGCACTTGACCTGCCGGACTTCATGGTCGGGGCAAGAGCAATAGCCCTTCTGTGGGTTTACCTCATAGGTTCCATTGCCAGTCTGAGAAGGAACCTGCCAAACGCCTTCCTTTTTGCTCAGCTTGCAGACCGCTGCGATTTGTAGGCCCTTCAGTTCCCGTGCTTCCATCGTGTTCCTCCGTGTCTCAATTACTCTACCTGTATATTAGCATACACTGTATGTAGTTGTAAAGAGTATAGAGCATTGACTTTACTATACGTTGTATGCAATTATGGATTCACCATGAACGACGTACAGCAGAGGATAGAGGCACTTCAAGCGAATGGATGGACGATTGCTGCATTAGCTAGTGAGATAGGCGTCACTGTCAACGCAGTACAGAAGTGGAAGGCGGGGACAAGATACCCGACGAACAGCAAGGCTATCTTGCTTCTCATGGACAAGTTGGCTGCAAGCAAGGCACCCAAGAAACGGCGCTATGCCCCTGGGAGCCGGATCAAGAGGGGTAAAACAGCCGAAAATGTGGGCACAAACGGCTAAAGAAGAGAGGTGAACAGGAACCACGGGTCTGCCCAAGTGCAAGTCGCCGAACAGGGACAGATCAAAAAGGGCCTAAATGTTGACGGGAAGAGAACACTTGTGCTATAGTTTTTTATGCGGAAAAGTATTGATTATGTCTCTTTTCTGTGCTAGGGTTCGCCCAAATAAAGTACAATATATAGGGGTATATGACTCACAGTACGCTAGCCCTTAATGCCAGTTGTGATGAAGTTCCTGCCCCCTGACACCACCGGCTTTTGCGGTTGGACTTGTCATTCAAAACGATCAACATCGTGGGGTAAGCCTTATGGAATCGGAACTCGCACTAAGACCAATAGACTTTGAGTCTCGCGCCATTTCGCCTTTTTTGGAAATGGGCGCTTATGAGGCGCTTTGGGAAGAGAAAGACGCCTCATTCAAGTCGCTTTTTCGCCGCTTCTTCTCAAGACCTGATTCAGTCCCTTCAGATTTTGTGTCTGCGGAAAAAGCCCACGAACTCGCTGTTTTCGTGATGCGGCGGTTCACACAGGCCAAAGTCGGCCATTTCGGTATACAAGTTCACGGGGCCAGTGAGTATCCGGAACGCCTCCGTGATGCAGCCCACCCGGTGGAACTTCTGTATTTTCAGGGATGGTGGGACTTGGTGCATTCGCGCTCAGTCGCTGTAGTCGGGACTAGAAAGCCAACGCCTGAGGGTATTAGGCGTGCACGTCGTTTGGTACGCGAATTAGTCAAGGACGATTTTACCGTAGTTTCTGGGCTTGCCTCAGGAATTGACCAAGTAGCGCATAAGACTGCAATTGAGGAAGGGGGCCGCACTATTGCGGTGTTGGGCACGCCTCTTTCGTATGTCTACCCAAAGGAAAATGCCAGCCTGCAAAGAGAAATTGCAGAGAAATTCTTAGTCGTCAGTCAAGTCCCATTAAAGCGTTATGAGTCTCAGGATTACAGGGTGAATAGGTTTTTCTTCCCTGAGCGCAACGCCACTATGTCTGCACTTACAGAGGCGACTATCATAGTTGAAGCGGGAGAGACTTCTGGTGCACTTGTGCAGGCGAGAGATGCTTTGCAGCAAGGGCGGAAACTCTTTATTTTGGATAGTTGCTTTCTGAATCCTAAACTGTCGTGGCCTGCGCGCTTTGCAGATAGAGGTGCCATTCGAGTAAAGGAATATGAGGATGTCCGGAAGCACCTTTCCCAAGAGATTCTCTAAGATTGACGACCTTACTCGCCCGGACCATCCCTTTCTTCAATCTGATGATGATTGCTATTTCCTGAGCGAATACACGGCAGGTAAGGATTACAAATACAGTGCGACCAATGGTCTTATAAGTAACTTCAAGAAGACAATGGACAAACAGGGCCGCGTAGAATGGCATTACAAGGAAGAGGCTATTCAAGAGGTGGCGGTGGCGTTTCGGATCGCATTGCAAGACACTGCGCTTGATACTTTGTCCTTTGTCCCAATTCCGCCATCAAAGACTAAGGCCGATAATCTCTATGACGACCGAGTAGTTCGTATGCTCCGTAGTATCCGCCCACAGCCCCCCGTGGATGTCCGGGAGCTTATTTCACAGAAGCAAAGCACCGCCGCCGTACACGAGAGCGGAATACGACTCTCGCCAGAAGGACTTGAAGCCTTATATGCGATTGATGAGGCCAGTGCACAGCGACCGATCAAGCAGATTGCGATTGTAGACGATGTGCTCACTAAGGGCGCACATTTCCGAGCCGCAAAATCAATTCTGGCACGGAGATTCCCTTACACCAAGATCGTCGGCCTTTTCATTGCTCGCGCAGTGCATGAAACCGTTGACCTCGGCATCAATTTCTAGTCAGTGTCCTATGGGTGACTTTTTGTGCAGACCGACCACTTTTTGTGCAGGCGGCATTTTTAGTGCAAGGCCCCCTCGTGTCAATAGTGCACGGCGACGCCAACGCCGCCGCTGGCCTCTATGACCTCGCCGGTGATTGCCCCGGCTTTGTCGGAGCAGAGGAAGAGGGCCAGGTAGGCGATCTCCGAGGCGTCCACCACGCGGCCAATGAAGTTGGACCACAGGTTGCTCTGGAAGCCCCGGCGCTCGTACTCCTCCAGGGTCAGGCCCTCCTGCTGGGCGCGTAGAGTAGAGCGCTCTGTGCGTGTAGGCCCGGGGTGGATGCAGTTGACGGTAATGCCGTCCTTGCCAAGCTGCGCCGCCAGGGTGCGTGTGAGGTGCACCAGTGCGACGTTCCTCGCACCGGCGCTGATGTTGACAGCGTTGCGAGCATTGTGTCCGCTGAGGTTGATGATGCGTCCCCAACCCATGCGCCGCAGGTACGGCGCGGCGGCGCGGGACGTGCGCAGCGCGCCCATGTACTTGATGTCAAAGTCGCTCAGCACAGCGGCGTCGCTTATGCCGTCTATGGGGCCGTTGGAGGAGCCGCCGGGCGTGGCCGCGCTGTTCACCAGGATGTGCAGGCCACCCAGGGACTCCGCAGCCTGGGCCACCATGGCATCCACCTGCTCTTTGCTGGTGACGTCGGCCTGAAGGGGCACGACCTTGCGCCCTGTTTGCCCTCGCAGCTCGTCCGCGGCCCGGCGCAGCGTCGCCTGGTCACGGGCGGCGATGGCGAGGTCCACGCCCTCGCGTCCCAGCTCCAGGGCGATGGCCCTGCCCAGGCCCCTGCTGCCTCCGACGATGAGGGCGGTCTTGTTGGTCAGGCCCATGTCCATAGGTGCGCCTCCCTGTTACAAAAGGTTACTGAGCCAGACGTTTGCTGGTCTGGACAAGGTTACGGCGTAGGTTCGCTACGCAGAGCGGACTCCAGTTGGACTACCAATGGTGGAAGGTCTGTCGTGAGAATATTCCGCAGAATGGCGTTGTCTACCGAGTCGTAGCCGTAAATCAACCGATTGCGAAGACCAACGAGCTGCCGCCAAGGGATGAAAAGGTAGCGCCCCTTGAACTCCGGGGTAACTCGGCTTGCAGCTTCCCCAAGGATTTCCAAGAGGCGTAGCAGCACAGGAGTCAACACACGGTCGCGAGCTAGGTCTTCTTGTCGCTTGCTGTGCACGAGGTTTGCAGCCTCCTGGGCGCTGTCCAGCATGTGGCGCAGGCGCACCCAGTCTTCACGCTGCCACATACTGGGTTTCCGCCTCGCGCAGCACCTCGTCCCGAAAATATGGGCTGAGGAAGGACGCCGTGTTAAGGTCTACACGGCGGCCCAAGAGCTGCGAAAGTTCAGCCTCCATAGCAAAGAAGTCCAACCCAGGAACGTGTCCCGTCTCAAACTCAACGAGGACGTCTACATCGCTGTCCGAGCGAAATTCGTCGCGCAGGACAGAACCAAAGAACGCCAACTTACGGATATGGCGGTGCTGGCAGAACAGAGTAAGCTGCTCTTGCGGTGGTGAAAGACGAGCCTTCCCCATGTGCCTCTCTCCTGCTGTTTACTAGCATCATTCTACCAGGAAGCAATGGGAACCGCCCGCAGCGCTGAGGGGCTTCCCGTTGTCCGGCCGCTGGCGGAAGCAGATGCAGCGCATAGTCTCGCAAACTATTCGCTACAGGAGCAAGTGTGCCGAAGAAACAGGAAGAGACGGCTCACCGAGCCGTCTCTTCCTGTCATTTTACCCTGATAGAGGCGCTATGCGCCTACGACGTTGAGCAGTGCCTGGCGCTTTTCCTGGCGCACCACCTTCAGTGCCCGCTGAATGGCGGCGGGTACCTGGGCGGGGTCTTCTACGCGCTCACCGTAGCCACCGCCGGCCTCGCAGACCTTCTCAAAACCAAAGGCCTGGGACAGCGTGGTGATGGCGTAGTTGTTGTTGCGCATGGCAGCGCCGCCGGGGTACACGGTGCGGGTGGCGTTCTGCACGGCGTTCCAGATGCCGTTGTTCCACACAATCGTCAGCACCGGCAGGTGCTGGACATCGGATACCATGTGGGCCGCCTCACCGCAGCCGAAGATGTAGGAGCCGTCGCCCACGCAGCAGACGACGGTCTTTTCCGGGGAGGCCAGCTTGATGCCCAAGGATGCGCCGAGGGCAAACCCCAGGCTGCCGGCGGGCGACCCGCCGAAGTAGGAGCCGGGTTGGGTGAACTCCATGTAGGAGGCGTCCAGGCCGATCTCGTTGACCATGACGGTGTTGGCGTCCATGGCCTCGGCGAAACAGCGGGAGAAGTACGCCTTGCTGATGGGGCGCTGGTTCTTGCCCGCCTCGGCGCGCTTCTTCAGGTCTTCGCGTCGCGCATCGCCGATCTTGGCCCACTTTGCGATGCGAGCCTTGACGGCGGAAGCGTCTACGCCAATCTCTTTCACGGCCTTGGTCAGAGCCTGGAAGGTAAGGCGCGGCGAACCGGTGAGGTTCATGTCCATGCGGAAGCCCCGCTGGGCGTAGCGGGCGTACAGGGGGTCAACGCCCAGCCATGCTACCAGGGCATCTTCCTTGGGGCCGGTCCGCTTGGGGATCCAGGGCACGTCCACCTCGGCCACCAGGAGTACGTCGGCCTCGGGCAGGGCGCTGCCTGCGTCGCCGCCGTACAGGGGGTGGTTCTTGGGGAAGTTGACATAGGAAGCGCCGGCCTCGCAGACGGCCATGCCGGTCAGCTCGGCAAGCTCCACCAGGGAGGCCACCGCCCTGGGGTCACGGCCAACGCCACGGGTAATCATAAGGGGATTCTTGGCCTTGGCCAGGGCGCGGGCCAACTGGCTGATGGTTTCTGGGGAAGGCATGGCTTCCGAGGCCTTGGTCATGCGGGCCTTTTCCCCGTAGGTGAACTTCTCCAACTTCTCGGCCAGGACCTCCCGGGGAAGCATGAGGTACACGGGGCCGGCGGGTTCCGTTTCGGTGATGGCCAGGGCACGGTCTACCACGGCTTCCAGGTCAACGCCGTGGCGTAGCTCGTAGTCCCACTTTACCCACTCGCGCACCATGCCGCCCTGGTCATAGGCCTCCTGCGCCCAGTGGATGCCGCCGTCGCGGGAACCCAGGGCGTCGCCTTCGGAGGTCGGCGTGCGACCTGCGCTGAACAACATGGGGATGTTGGCCCGGGAGGCGCTGATGATCTGGCTGACGGCGTTGGCCGTGCCGGGGGTTGTGTGGACCATGACCACCTGGGGCTTGCCGGTGACCATGGTGTAACCGCAGGCCATGGCTACGGCGGTGATCTCGTGGGGGACGGGGATAGGGCGGGGAAGGGGCTGCTCCTGCTGTATGCGCTTTGAATAGGCTTCAACGATGGGGGCAAAATCTGTGCCTCCATTGCCGAAGAAGTACTGGATGCCGCGCGCCGCCAAAAGCTCCAGATATGCCTCCGCCACGTTATCTACTTGGACTTCCTTTGCCATGACTCCCTCCCTCTCGTGTGTGGTGTGCAAACAGGCCAATTATATACCCCTCCGCAAGAGGGAGGGGGAAGGAATAGGTCGTGGTATCATAATGCCACGTTCCATCCCAGGAGGGCGTTGATGGAAGCTCGCAAAGTGGACGCAAAAACCTCCCGCTGGCAAGAGTCGGACCTGCGCTCGCTGTTGTCGCGCGCAGCGCTGGCGGTGGGCGCAGGTAGTCCTACGGACGCCGGCACGGCCTGGGCGCTGCCTATGGAGGTGGAGCACCCCATCGTGCTGGGCGCAGGCGTGCCGGATGCGGCGGGTATGCCGGTGGAGGACTTGCGCGATGCCCTCAATCAGGTGCTGTCCACCCAGAGCGAAGATGCGCTGGAGTACGGCGGCGTGCTGGGCTTCTCCGGCCTGCGGGAGGCCCTAGCCCGGCGACAGACCCGGCTGGACAGCCTCTCCTTGCAGGCGGACAACTTCCTGCTGAACAACGGCGGCGCGGGCAGCATTGACGCCATCTGCAAGGCGTTCCTTGACCCTGGCGACGTTGCCATCATAGAAGGCCCCACCTTCTCCGGCTCGGCGCGCACCTTCCGTGGGCATCTGGCCCAGATAGTGCAAGTCCCGCTGGACGACGACGGCCTGCTGGTGGAGGAGGTGGAGGCTGCCATAGCCTCGGCGGAACGCTCCGGCAAGCGGGTGAAGCTGCTGTACACCGTACCGGACTTCCACAATCCGACGGGTACAACGCTTTCTCTACAACGACGGCGGGAGCTACTGGAGCTGTGCGCCCCGCATCAGGTGATTATCCTGGAGGACACGGCGTATACGGAGCTGTACTTCCGCGCGCCGCCACCGCCCTCGCTGTACACGCTGAGCGGCGGCCAGGGCGTGTTGAAGGTGGGCAGCTTCAGCAAAATCATTGCGCCAGGGCTGCGCGCCGGCTGGGTACAGGGACGCGCAGACTACGTTGAGGCCATCGCCAGAGTGCGCTACGACATGGGCATCAGCCCGCTGCTGCTCCGCGCTCTGGCGCTCTACGTGGGCTCGGGTAAGCTGGAGGCCCATCTGGACCACATGCGCCCTGCCTATGCCCAGAAGTGCGATGCCTTATGCCGGTCGCTGGAAGAGCATTGCGCTCCGTACGCCCGCTTCCGGCGTCCCCAGGGCGGCTTCTTTTTGTGGGTGGAGTGCCTGGGGCCGAGCGCCAGGGCAGTGCGGGACGCCGCCGCTGCCGAAGGCGTGACCTTTCCCGTGGGTTCCAGCTTTTTCGTTAACCGCGAAGCGGATGACGCTACACATGTAAGGCTCGCATTCAGCCCCGTTTCCCTTGCTGAGCTAGCAGAGGTGGGGCCGCGCCTGCGCCGAGCCTTCCGCAAAGCGCTGGGAGAGGCGTAGGGCTGTCCCGATGGATCGGGAAGCTACGATTCCTTCCCCTCGCCTTCGGCGAGGGGGCCAGGGAGCAAGGCAGAAGAGGACTTTTTGAACAAGCCCTGCCGCTGTGGCATAATCAACACAAAAGGGGCGTCCCGATGAGTTGGGACGCCCCTTTCAGCAGCACCAAAGCGCTTAGATGGCGCACTCGCCTTCGCCGCGTTCCACCTTGTACAGCACCGTCTTGGCCCAGTCGGTGTACAGGCCGATGTTCTCGCGGTTCAGCGGGCCGATCTCCTTGAGGTCCTCCAGGGTTGACTCAAAGACCTTCACGCCCACGCGGTCCACAAAGGCATTGAACTCCTCGCCCTGCTGCCTATCGCGGGTGTATACGTCCAGAATGCGTTTCACCGCTTCCGGCGCACGCTTGGCCGGCACCTTTGCCTTCAGCCGCTCGCCGAAGCGCGTGCTACCCTCGTAGCTGCCGCCGATGAACATCTCGTAGGACGGGACCTGATTGCCCCTGTCGCCCTTCATGGAACCACCGTGGAAGCCGATGTTGGCGACGTGGTGCTGGCCGCAGCCGTTGGGGCAGCCGCTCATCTTGATGTGCAACTGGCGCACCAGCGGGTCTTTGACATCCATTGCGATGAGGGACTTGCGCAGTTCCCACGCCAGGCCCATAGAGGAGGTGATGCCCAGTTTGCAGCTATCCGTGCCGGGGCAGGAGGTCACGTCCGTGATCTCGTTCACCCCCGCTTCACCGAAGCCGACGGTCTTAAGATCTTCCCACACCGCATGTAGTGCGTTGTCCGGCACCCACCGCAACATCATGTTCTGCTGCTGCGTCACCCGTGCGCGGCCGCCGGCGTACTTGCGAAGGACATCGGCCAGTTTGGGGAACTGCTCTGCCTGCACGTCGCCAAGGGGGACTTTTACCTCCACCACGTTATAGCCCGCTTGTTTCTGTTGGGCCACGTTGCTGCGCAGCCATTCCGTGTACTCCGGCGTTGCGGCGGCGCTGCTGCCGTTGCGGCGAAAGGCGCTGGGGTTCGGCGCGTCCTGCTCCTCGTCGTCCAGGTACAGCAACGGCGTGGGGTCAAAAGACTTCTTCGCCCAGTCCCCCTTCATCTCCGCCTCCACCATCTTGCGGAACTCAACAATCCCTACTCGGTCAACAAGGAACTTGATCCGCGCCTTCATTCTGTTCTTGCGCAATTCGTCCGCCTTGTCAAAGACGCGGAAGGCGGCCTCGGAGGCCTTCAGGTACTCCTCCACAGGGATAAAGTCGTACAGCACCGGCGCAACGCGGGGCATGATGGACGTGCCGCCGCCCACCACCATCTTGAACCCCTTCTTGCCGTCCTGCACTACGGGCAGGAAGCCGATGTCGTGAATAGCCGTCATGGCGCAGTCGCGGGAGCAACCGGAGAAGGCAGACTTGATCTTGCGGGGCATCTTCTGGGTCACCGGGTGCCGCAAGAAGTAGCGGGCGTAAGCGGCGGCGTAGGGTGATACGTCAAAAGGCTCGTCGGCGCACACGCCGGCCAGGGGGCAACCCGCCACGTTGCGCACCGTGTTGCCGCAGGCTTCGCGCGTAGAGAGGCCAACCTCGCCCAAAATGCGCAGGCTCTGTCCAGCGGATTCCAATGTAAGGTGGTGGAACTGCATGTTCTCCCGCGTGGTAAAGTGACCTTTGCGCAGGGGGGCATAGTCCCGGGCGACGACGCCCAGGGCTTCAAGCTGGTCTGCTTTCAGGCCGCCGTAGGGGATCTTCACGCGGATCATCTGTGCGTCGGGCTGGCGCTGGCCGTAGACGCCGCGCAGCAGCCGCCACATGGTGAACTGGTCCTGGGGCCATTCGCCGTCGCGAAGCCGCTTCACCTCGCGTTCGTACTCGTCAAACTCCTCCGTCATGATGGGAAGAACGCCGCGCTGTGCGCCGGTAGTCGTCATGGTGTCCCCCTTTGTGATGTACTGGTAATACAAAGCGCCCCTCTCAACTTGCGATGAGAAGGGCGCGGCTCTATCTGGCGATGGCCGCCCCTATGGACAACAGAGACAGGATAGAGTTTTAGTCGTCATTTGGCGCAAAGTGTACCCTCCAGGTCAACAATTGTCAATGAGTGGTTTTGTTTGCTTTAGCGTGTTATTAATCCCCCGACTTTAGTCGGGGGTTAACCCAAGCTAAACCTGGCACTTTAGTGCCAGGACACATCAACACCACCTAGAGAAGCAAACGGAACCAAGGGGCGAGGTCATCTCGCCCATGTCCGCTTATGGCACACTTTGAAAGGTAGCGGGCATCCAGCCAAAACACCAACGGCCTTACCGCGCGTGAAGGTGGCGTCTCACCTTGGGCACGGAGCTGCAAAAACCGGCCTCTTAGCGTGCAGGTCAGCCCTGGCGTAACCCTAACACACGTGGGCCGATGCCTCAACAATAATGCCGGCTGCATTGGAATGGTCAACCCAATGGGTGTTCAGCATAAGATGGTAGTCGTTGGGGTTATCTACCGCCGCCTGAAAATACCGGCGGAAGAAAGCGGCGCGGGCTCGCTCATGCTCTCGGGCAATGGACTCTCCCTCTTTGAGGGACACGTTCTCGCGTTTGGCCATCAGCGCGGCCCTGGATTCAAAAGTAGACACGAGGCCAACGTGAAGAGCACCGGAACGCCCCTTCAGAATGATATTGCTGGCGCGGCTGATGACGACAACATTGCCCCCTTCTGCCAGGCCCAAGATGACCGCCTTGATGGCCTCTATATAGCGCTGGTCTTCCCTCTGGTCTTCTCGCGTCACCGGCTCCGCAGCAGCCTGCGGGTAGTCCTGCGCAAGCAGACCGCCCAGCGCGGGGCCGAAGTAGATGTCCGACCCCGTGGACGCCACGGCGGACCGCTCCAGCACCGAAGTGAGGAACCTGCCAAACCGTTCGCCACGGGTGGGCAGATGTCGCTCTTTGAGGGTCAGGGACTCTACCGTTGCCCCCAGGCGTTTCGCCGCCTCGTTGAGGATCCGCACATCCACATAGTCATAGCCCAGTCTATTGGCAACCAGTTGCCCAATCTCTCTCGCGCCGCCCCCTATTTGCCCATTGATGGTGATGACTGCCATGGGACACCTCCCTATCGCGGGCTTGTTGAGTTCCGACGATGGTCCTCCAAAGGTACGTCCCTGTTCTCATTGAGGGCTACTTGGGGTTTGACGTTCAGTCTCCTTTCCGCCTCTTCGTTGGAAACAACGAGGGCCTAGCCTGATGAACGCCGGCGTCACCGTTGTGGCCCCGGGCAAAGGTGATGATGGAGGCGGAAGTAGGCAGCGCCTTGGCGAACGCTCAAAGCCGATTCAGGCAGTGCTTGCCAGGCAGGATATCGCGCTTGCGAGAGGAGCGCTGCGGGGACGCTGGGGCACGAAACATCGTGCCCCTACCGTGGCGGCAGCTTTGGGAGCTTGGTGCAAATACATCAGTATGTAATGCTGGCCCCATTCTACTCTACGGAAGGCAAAGGTCAAGGGGCCGCCCTTGGCGTTTAGCAGGGTCTTTCGGTCCTGGCCGCGCCTGATGGAAAAACGCCATGTAGGGGCAGAGTTTCTTTGCCGCCTCGTAGATGCCGTAATAGTTGTCAAGGAAGGGAGTGAGCAGGAACAAGGGTAGGGACAAAAGGAGTGCCCCGAGTAAGGACCGCGAAACAGAGGTGGAGCAGTCTGTTCATAGCCGCCATCACCCGGA